>WLWD01006031.1_pt1 | contig 302515 bp, 183 predicted proteins | sample 6712731 | NCBI WGS metagenome assembly WLWD01 (sample SAMN12718690, study PRJNA576275) | sponge metagenome | isolation source: marine sponge | host: Mycale hentscheli | place: New Zealand: South Island, Marlborough, Capsize Point | collected 2014-11-01
GCTATCAAGGATTTCACATGTAGTAATAACTACTGTCAAGTAGAAAAAATTGTAGAGTGATGCACGTTTTTTTGCTTCTTTCTCTTGATGAAATATATGTACATATATCATATGCATTTATTTCTGTGTGTACATTGTGATAGGAAGAAGTGGAGGATCTGTTATCAGCCAACAAATGGCTGGCATTGTCGGTGGAGGCTTCCACCAATGCACGTGCCAAGTACCAGACTGGCGAAGACATGATGTCATCATTACGAGAGGGCGTGTCCTTCCTGCTCGTCGGAACGTCTCGCGGGTACCTGACCATTCTAAATCCGCACACTGGCGTGGTGGTTTGCAGCGTCCATGGAGAAACTGGTATTAGAGGAGGGGCTGATGAGAATGAGGATGATGATGGCGGAGGAGATGATGACGTAGATAGTGAAGAGGACTGTGGGATTTACACCATTGCTTGCAACTGTAAACGAAACCAGATAGCAACAGTTGCAGCAGGCAAGTGAAAAATAAGTGTATATATATATATATATATATATATATATATAGGGCCACTAGTTCTGCACATGAGGGGCAGAGAACCAAAGTTAGTTACACGCTAGGTAAGTATCTGGCATTAATTGTCCCCCAATCTCAGATGACTTTGACTTTGATAATGTATGGGTGTGGTCACTTAGACGCTTAGTGACATATGTGTGTAGTTTAGCTTGGAAATTTTTTTCTTGTGATTTACGGATGAAAGTACTTGCATGGTATAATATGTATATATGACTGATTAATATTGACGGTTCTGGGGGTGACGCATACAATCACAATGCTAGCTACCAATTGTGCAATAAGCTGAAATATAGAGACAGGTGCAAGGCTGTGTGTATCGAGTTCTACAATTAAAATTTAAACTGCGTAAGTTAACAAACATTATTTACTCTTTCAGCCAGCCGAAAGTCCCTCAATGAACCTGTTTAATTTCTGTTACTTCCCTTCCTGCCCCCCCTAACCCCTCCCACACACATTCCACACCACCCCACCCCCTCTGCAGACACCACTGTGTCTATGTGGGAGATGCATCCCCATGTGGAAAAGGAGCCTCTGGAGCTCACCTTCTTCTTCTCTCTGGCTACTACCCCTTCACTCATGGCCTTCTCCCACGACAGACTGGCCATCACTTGTAACCATGACAACACTTCCTCCTACCACATACACATGTTCAACATTGCCGACAAAGGTATGTGGGGATGTTTTAAGGAAGTGACAGCAGTATTAGACACAACCTGATGAATGTCGTCTGTGTTGGGGATCGGGGAATACCTTCCTGTCTTAACTGCTGAGTCATCCCACACGCAACAATACAAGTTGCTGCCATGAGAGAGGTGGTTTTATTTGTTGCTGTTTGCTGAATGAACGAGGGTAAATGATTCACTTCAATTCTAGCATGTGTGCATTGTACATGTAGTTTGCTCAGAACACTACTAAATGACCATACGGTACTATAAACATCCTTCGAACAAAATAAGAAAAGCAATAGCAAGCTAAAGTCATAAGTGAGATTTAAATGACTTGAATTTCCAATTCATAACTGTGACGCTAAATTCCCTGCAATTAGTTTCCTGCAATTAGCTTCTTTTTTTTTTTTTCTTTTTTTTTTCTTTTTTTTTTCTTATTTACTTCGGAGGTTGTTTATATATATATATATATATAATATATATATATATATATTTACTTATTGCATGAGTCAGAGTGTGATATGGTGAAATATTTCACGAGCAGGCTAATTTATTTTCACGAGCCAAAGGCTCGTGAAAATAAAGCCTGAGAGTGAAATATCTAGCCATATCACTCTGATGAGTGTAATAAGTGGTTTATTCTATCCTAGATACCTTCACAGGAGTAGTTTTTTGGTAACTCATGGTGTAAAGTTGGGAAAACTCAATAGGGGCTCCCCACAACCCCAGCTGATATTATAGAATCTGCTGGGTCGGCTCCACTAGAGTAAAGGTACAGTAGCTGTAAAAACCCAGAAAACTTGTAAGCCAGGCCGGGTTGCTATAACTACTCTGGTAATTAGCTTGTGCAATACAGCCATAAGATAACACTATGTGATATCTTGAGATATCTCACGGGTCACGTACCTAAAAATATCATTGTGAAGATATCTAGCGTGGAATAAATAAATAAATATATATATTTAGTCACTAGCTCCAAAAATGTTCAATTACGCGGTAGGTTCTTGATTTTTCACAGACACTTAAACTCGCCGAAATCATTGGCGGGGTCCTTCCTGTTGGCATTTATTATCCTCCCCTGTGGCATTTAGAACCCTAGCTTGTGACATTTAGTATCCTAGCTCACTCCACCTTCTTTATTGTTTGGAATAGCTACTTGACATTTCTGACACATTTGTATAATTCAAAATTTTAGGGATATAACAAAGAAATATTTTTATTTTTAAAATACTGATATTAAAATAAAGTGATGAGTATCTACAACTGATTAAATAAGTTACAACAGCTAATGACATTCGAAATTCAGTTCTTTAAAAAGTCAATGGACGGTCTCCCTTCAATCCTGATGTATCGTTGTATGCCAGCCACGCAAGATGAAGAAGTGAATTTGGAGGAAATTCCTCTCCGTTTTGTTTTCTTACTTGGGTAGATATTTCTTTCAGGGGTGTAACTTCCGAGGTAACTTCTTTTCCATTCAGTAGAAATGTGTGCACACCATTGTTGCCATACATTGACACCGTATTTTTTGTCAGCCATGGTCTTAGAAGGTATAGCACTAATTGGCCTTCATAACCTTATCCTCGTTTTTCCTGGGAGCAAATGTTCTCTTTTGTCGCTTTGTTGGAGGCTCCAAGTTATAGCCGTGAACAGAATGTTCCGTGAGTTGCTCTTGCTGAATAGCTGGGTCTACTTGACCAGTAACTAAGGTTTGTTCGCTATCAGACGTTTCCTCGTTTAAAAGGTACATAATTTCTGGTAATAAAAAGTCCAGGAATGAGTCCATAATTGTCTTCCATTAATCAAGTTAGCCTGAGAAGTGGTGGAACGGCTGTATCACCTAGCTAGCTTCTTCTTTTTTTTAGTGACTAAATCAGTTAGACAGAGGCACCGAGGAAACTACCGGATTTAGGAAACGCCTCAGGCCCCTAGTAGCACCCTCGCTTCGCTCGGGATGCTACAGCTCAGGGCCTTCGGGATTCCTAAATCCGGTAGTTTCCTCGGTGCCTCTGTCTAACTTATATATATAATATTATATGTATATTATATATATATATAATATATATATATAATATTATATATATAATATATATATATTTATTTTTTTTTACTGCACATATTATTCATTTGAACATTGATTTAGCTATATAATATAACTTGATTATGTATCCATAGAGACGTATTCAGCTCAACCAGAGAACAGCCACCAGGACGCTGTGGTAGGACTGGATGTAAGTCACAAGATGAAGTTATTCGCCTCCTGTTCCCTGGACAACACTGTCCGCATCTGGACGGAGAACAATATCCCTGTCCGGTAAGGAGACATATACCGTGGGCAAGATCTGAATCCACCTGTGCACACACTTGCATAAGTGCACTCACATACACACCCTTTCATGCATGCACACACACTTATACACAGATGACTTCATTTTCGTTATCGCACCTGCAGAGTTCTTCACATGGATCGAGGTGTTGATGGTCTCACCTTCTGTTCTCCACATGCAGACCTCATGATTGCTCTCCATTCACACCTCTGTGTTGTAGCCAACTTCTCATGTGAGCTCATTCTCTCTGTGTATATATACATAGATATAGTACACATGTACATGTATGTATTATTATTATTGAAAATATGTAATTTGTTTACCTTGTCATTTCTGTACAATACTATGACTCCTCTCTATCATGTGACATGTATATGGAGGGTGTTAGCTAGTTTGCGTATGTGTTATACCAGCATGTAATTTTGTGTGTTTGTTGATATTTTCATGTTATTAGTTTTCACGGAGTCCCTGAACCGTCAGCTCATGTCTACTGTCTTGTCCCATTCTGATCCAGTCATGGAGGAGGAGATTCCTTGGAGTGAGGCTTTCTCTTCCCTGCCAGCAGAAGACATACAGAGACTCCAGTTGAAGGAGCACATCATATCACAGTGAGTGGATGAACCCGTACCACCAGTGCACCTTTTCTCTTTCCATCCTTCCCTTCTTCACCAGTAACTGTTGTAGTGAAGTGTAAAGTACTAACAAACTCATATTCCGAGCTAATCACCTATTCAATGGTATCAGTCTAGTACATTTGTTGTTATTGTCATATTATTTGATCTGTTTGTTGTGTGTGTACGTGTGTGCTAGAGACTGAATTCATTTATCTATAGCTTTTAATTGAGCGCATACATATAATACTGAATTTCAAGGGAATCATTTTGCAGGGATTCTTACCGAGGAGATTTGTCAGCTGAAGAGATGGCTGCTCTGGAATCTGCAGCTCACGTCAAGGCTGTGGCGATGTCCAAGATCTCCAGCAGGGAAGAAGAGATTATGGCCATAGCAGACGGTTTGCTGCAACCGTCAAAAGTGGTAAGACTCATCAGACCATTTGAGGGTAATTCAGTTCACTGACAATACAACTGTGTATGCTTGTCGAGATAGTAGAATTTTAGGAGCCTTATGGGGGGAGGTTGGAGGGCGTGGCATCCCGTAAACTGATTGCCCCTCCCCCCACTCTCCAGTGAAAATTTTTATTCCTTCATAGAGATGTCTGTCCCAATATTCAAAAATTTGGATTCGATTTCCCTGAAATTTTGTCCTAAAATATGACCTTATATTGTACATATAATATGGTATACACTGAAATGACTCATTATCTTTAATTTTAATATTTGCTTGATTGATACATATTTGCTATCAGAAAGAGAAGAAGGTGCCTCTGAAGGGTCGGGAGAAAGAACTGATGTGGAAGGCACTGCTCAAAGAGATCCTACCTGGACCTTCTTTCTTCATCACTCTTCCTGCAGACATTGATTTTGATGAAGCATCAACATTGGACACTGAAAAAGGTTGGTTGTGTGGGGGTTGCTTGCACGCATTCAAAGGACTAATATGACATCCATGCATGTAATAAATCTATATAATAATAATACACTTTTCTGTCAAACATCAACAATGACACCTGACAACAATGGTGTGTATTCATGAATAATTCATGAGCTGGGCGGGCAGGGTTGGTAAAGTGTTGTCAATGTGTGTCGGTAAATCAATATCATAACGAGGACGATTTGTGTGTATTCATGAATAAAGATGAGCTGGGTAAGTGAGGCCAGTGGTGTATACATGAATGAGCTGGGTTGGTAAAGTGGCGTTGGTAAAGTGGCGTTGGTAAAGTGGGGTTGGTAAAGTGGCGTCAGTAATGACAACTATAGTGGAAAGTGAGAGAAAAAAACAAACAAACAAAGTGATGTGACCAAAGAACCAAGTGGTAGAGGTATCATTATTATTTTATTATTATTATTATTATTTTATTATTATTATTATTAGATATATTCTCTCTCTTTCACAGGCTTTTTTTTTTAACAATACAGAATTAAAAATATTTGGTCGCCACCGGGAATCGAACCCAGGACCGCTTGTATAACACACAAGCACTCTGCCACTGAGCTACGACAACCAACCGGCGAACAAACACTCCAATTCTGTATTTATACTGTTAACTCTCAACAGACCAACGAAATTTCTCTTTTCAAAGATTCTTATTATTCGTTGAATTTTTTCCCTCATCTAATTTATCACTTCACAATTTCTTTCTCAGCCTTCTTTTACTCGTTAGATGTATTCTCTCTCTTTCACAGACTTTTTTTTTAAACATACAAAATTAAAACTAATTGGTCACCACTGGGAATCAAACCCAGGACCGCTTGTATAGCGCACAAGTGCTCTGCCACTGAGCTATGACAACTACCCGGCGAACAAACACTCCAACAAGATAATACTATAATTGTCCGCCCAGCATGGCTGACCTTGCTGTGTTTTGTCTGCCTTCATGTCACTGATATAATATTTACAGAGGACCCATACAGTGACGGTCCGAGGAGAAAGTTTTTCCCTCCATTGGCCTCGTTTCAGCCTCCATACCACGTGGCTCCTGACGGCTTTCTCCCCAACTCCATCGTGGTGGCAGGACTCAGGAAGAGCGATGCAGACAAGGCGCTGGCTCTAAACTGGACTCCGCCCACTCTCTCGGCCAACCAGAAGAAACTTATGGACGAAATGCAAGCAGTAAGTTTTGTGTGGAAAAATAATTTTGATATGGTAACTTTTGCCAAGTCAAAACATATGAATTAGTAAATTACTAATTTGACTTGGCAAAAGTTACAATATTACAATTAGTAATTATTCTATAATTACTACAAAATGTTACAGTATTGAAATTACTTTAAGAATATTTTATGTAGAAAAAATAGAACAGAGTTTGTAATGTTTGTGATGGATTCCGGTACGTACACTGATAGATATAGAAGCATTGATTCTACACTTAGCACTTCATATTTCATAGGAGGAAGATGAACTAGAAGAGGTAGAGTCTACAGGAAGTCTCATGGCACGACTGAAGTCGGCAATGGACCAGGCCCCTCCCTCCCCGAGTCCCTCCCCCTCTCCCCCGTCAACTCCGTCACCTCCTCCTCCTAAACTCAATGTTCCGACTACATTACGAGCGCTTCCTAAGAGAGAGATCAGAGTGAAGACACCACCACCACCGTGAGTCTGGAATGGATGAATGAGAATATGTATGAATGAATGTATCAATCAGTGGAGGTGGGAAATAATTGCAGAAAATGTGTGCATGGATGAATGCATGATTGAATACATAGCAACCAATAAAATAATCTTGAATGAATGAATGTATGTATGTATGAAGGAATGTATGTATGTATGTATGAAGGAATGTATGTATGAAGGAATGAATGTATGTATGTATGAAGGAATGGATGTATGTATGTATGAAGGTATGTATGAAGGAATGTATGTATGTATGTATGAAGGAATGTATGTATGTATGAAGGAATGTATGTATGAAGGAATGTATGTATGTATGTATGAAGGAATGTATGTATGAAGGAATGTATGTATGTATGAAGGAATGAATGTATGTATGAAGGAATGAATGTATGTATGTATGAAGGAATGAATGTATGAAAGTATGAATAAAGCAATAATTTTACGTGTGATTTAATTCATTCATATATACAGACCCAAGACACCGACTCCTCCCCCACCACCCACGCCCACTCCTCCACCCACTCCACCCCCTCCTCCCACACCCCTCCCTGAGTACATCGCACAGTATATTGGCAAGCAGTGGTTTGATAATCTCTTCCCAAACATCAGTTCCAAGGTACATAACACATGTGTACAGCAATAACTATTACAGAATGCACAATGTAGAAGTGGTATAATGGTCACTATCTCACTGAATTTTGACTCGTTAATTAATTAATGGTTTATGTACTCAAATATTTATTTTTTTATTCATTTATACATTGATTGATTGGTGGTTGATTGATGGATAGATGGATGGATGGATGGATTAAGTGATTGATTAATTGATAGATGGATGGATGGGTTAATTGATTGATTGATTGATTGATTGATTGATTGATTGGTTGATGGATTGGTTGATGGATGGATGGATGAATTGATTGATTGATTGATTGATTGATTAATTGATTTATTGATTGACATGGCAAAGGAAATAAAATGTATCCTTTCACAACAACACAAGGTCCTACATTTGAATGCAATCCGTGCTGTGTCTGCAGACCTTTCCAAAGCCATGGACCATCTCCTCCTTCATCCTCAGACTTCTCTCCTTTCTTCCTATCCCTTCTGTCCCACTGTCCACAAAGACAGCCATTCTTCAGGCTGTCCTCCATCTCCTCAACAGGACCGTCTCACCTCACTCAACTGCCAATGCATACGATGCAGTCCTAAACCTCCTTAAGGGCAAACCCACACTGAGCACGCTTAATGCATCCCAGCGCCCCCTGGTGATGGCTGCTCTAGATGTACTGTTCTACCTGAACCGCATGGATAACCGGTTAGCTGTATTACTTCTACATCACTACGCAGAAGGAGATTCAGAAATCCAGAAATTGATAATGGACTATCTGTTGAAACACGGCATGGTGGATCCTTGGGGGTTCTTCAATTCTGCCATGAAGACCATACGCTGTCAGCAGACAGGAAGTGCCCCACTGGGTGTGATCGAAGAGGAGGAGGATGAGGTGGATGCAACAGATGGTAAAGGGGGTTCTCATCTAATGTCTATGGTGGACACTTGGCTCAACTCCTGGACTGATGAACTGGCGTTCTTCCAGAACTCTCACGCGGCTGCTACTAAGCAGCCTACCAAGTAAGTGTCAACTAACTTTTGTTTGGTTTTTACTATTAAAACACATTTTATTTTCAGAACTAACATATAAATCTAAATGCAATAACTACTTTTGATGTTAACTCGATGTTTTTTTTTGTTTTATAGATGAGTAAATGCATTAGAATTTCCTCACTGCAATGTAGTGCCTTATTTCGACCTTTACCGTATACAAGGGAGCTACATACCTGTGCAGTTTGTACAGCAAAAAGGAGAGCATTTTATTTAAACAATTCAGTAGCCTCTTTAAGCTGACTAGCTTCAAGTCTACTGGCAGATAATGGAGTCATTGTATTCTTGTCATGTGTGGTATTCCTCTCTTGCAGATCAACCATGAAGAAGTCCACAACTCCTGCTTCGAAGAGCAAAAAAGTCGAGTTTAAGAAGACGGAGTCTAAAGCGGATGTGTTAGAGAGAGAACCAATGCAGCCTATTTCAGTGTTGAACTATTACATTCAGCAGCAATATGCCAAGAGCTTGATCAGGTAAGGACAAAGATGAAGTAGGAAAGTCATGAGTTCATTAGGGATTTCTTTACACTGCTTGCAGCCATGTAGTTCAATATGGCAGCAGTTGTGGTTGGACTGGTTTGATAGTCATACTACCGCCGAGTTTTTCACTCTTTCCCAATAAAACCAAAACCACAGCAAGTAAATGCTCACCAAAAGTTTCAAAGTGTCAATCCAATTTTTCTGTGTTTGCAGTTAGCAGAAAGTGTATTTCATAGAGACCGGTTATTTTCATTACATACATAAAATCTAATTGTAAAATAAATTTAATATTGTAACTTCCTGTAGTAGTAATGATACATGTATAATAGACAGTTCATACATTTTGGCTCTGCAGAGCCTTCTTCAATGATTGATGATGTATTGTCATCTAAAGACCCAGTGATATCTTCGTTGACCTATTCACCCCATGTATTAAGGTTTACCGGTAACGTCTTGAAATGACACCATCAGCAAGCTGTATTTATCAGAATCATGTGATCTTGATGTCTTCATGGAACTTGTATAATAATATGAACTAAAGCTAATCAGACACTTAATTTGGGTTAATTTCATCTAATTTAACTGGCCAAGTTCATATAATGAATATTTCTGTATTTTAGAGAGGAGACTCCTGTACCTACGCCGACCCCAGAGCCAGAACTGGAGGAACTGCCTCGTAATGCAGTCTTGAAGTTACCTGCCATCCAACAGTAAGTCTTATTTCACAGTGCATGACCCACCTATGCATGTATGTACATATGTAGCTGTGACTTGTCCAGTTAAAATGCATACATACTGTACGTTTTGTGTGTATGATGATTGTTTCAATTCATCTCTGCAATGTTTGCCTATTTCCCTCAGGGTGCATGCATGAGAGGGTTATAGTAGTCATCCAGTCTGTCTGTCTGTCTGTCTGTCACACTCAGATTACTGACAATTAACTGTTGATTTAGGTATGAATTTACTCAGAACGACAATTTAAGACCTTTTATTGCACATGTTTTCGAATTTCAGGCTGATTTTTTTTAGTTATAGTGTTCAGTGAATTGAATGGAAGTGTGTGCAACTGAATGAATGTGTAGGTTTGTGTATGAGTTTTTATGTGCAAGTTTGTTCTGAAGGTGTGGTTATTTCACCACATAATTCATCAATATAACTTAATACATCAATTTAACTTACACATCAATATAACTTCAATATAACTTAATACATCAATTTAACTTACACATCAATATAACTTCAATATAACTTAATACATCAATTTAACTTACACATCAATATAACTTCAATATAACTTAATACATCAATTTAACTTACACATCAATATAACTTAATACATACATCAAATATCAGAATACATTCAGACAAAAAGAAGCAAAATGAAATGGCATGTACACAGACAGTTCCATGTTTCCTGTTTGCTCAGGCGAGGGTTACTGACAAGACTAGGTGAGACCCACCAGAGCTCCTGTCACCCCGAAAGAGAGTCTCGCTTCCTTCCGATCATCAGACCACACCCACAAGGCGGATACATCACCTTGAACCTCACCAGAGTCAACATAAACCCGTTTCTGTCCGAGGACGAGAAAGAAGCGGAGGAAGCAGCTCAACGATTCTCACTCGTTAGCGACTCTAGATACTTTGTGTACCACACTTCGTATGTCAGCACTTCTGACGACAAATAGGAAATCACTATTTCACTAATTTCACGTTGATCAGGTGGGGGTTAGTCAATTAAGGCAATCATGGAAAGTGAACTCATTTTTCTTCATTCATTGCATCATTTTTTTTATTTATAAATGTCATATTTTATATTCCATAAGTTCTAGCAAAATAAGATTGGTATAGTGATAGTCTGTACTGTACAAATATTTCCAAAAATAATTATCATAATTTACTAGTGCTATTAAATACTAATGGAGTAAAGATAATTGCCGATATAATGAAGGAGTTAAAAATAATCTCAATGCACACGTACAACTACTGGTTCAGATCTTGTCTTAATTCTTGTATAGTTTCTGATTTTTCAAACTGTTGCAATCGTTTGACAAAGGTTGGATTCGGCTCGGCCATTTTACGCTGACTCTGCACTATCTGTAGCCCCTCCTCAAACCCCACCCCTTTCCCCTGGTAACAGGCCATCAGATATGCAATCACTGCAGTGGCAGAACGAGATTTGCCCTAATAAATAATTAAATATAATATCATTATCATTATAGCAATGTGGTATGATGACTAATGATAATAATAAATAATAATAATTTTGATACAGATTTTAATCTAGCATTTTTGGTAAAGTATTTATGACTTACTTGTGCACAATGTACTAGGACTGAGCTGCCTTTCTTCCTGGCCTCACATATAAACCGCACACTCCTCACAAGGTCTTCATCAGGTATCACAAACTCAGTGGTGTCTTCCCAGTTCAGCTCCAAGAATACCACTCCTTGCTTCTCCTTTGCCATGCGCACTGCTTCCTGGGAAATTGGCGTACTCAATGAAAACTGAGCGTACAACTATGCACAGTGCTATATAGTATTATTCCCCCCCCCCCCCCCCCCCCCCCCCATGAGCTACACATTGTTGAATTTAGGAGCCTTTTTTTTTTTTTCACTTTAGCTGCATGTATTCAAGTATACATACAACAGCTTTAGATAAAGCTGTCCAATGTAATCAAGTCTCCAATTGTATCCTTGTCTCTGAGGACTCTTGGGAAATCCACACTCTACTGGCCAATATAGAGTCTATGATACTTAACCTGTTTTTTTAATTATATATAATCTTTATAAACAACCGAACCACCAGTTGAACTAAAATGTACATCATTCAAACTTCATGACGGTCGGTACAACTACCACTGACTAGTAAGAATATCTCGAGTCATTTTTCAATAAAATAAGCGTGGCAATATTAAAAAAAACAAAAACAAAAACAACAACAAAACAAAAACAAAACAACAACAGTAGATACTGTAACATGATCTGATTGGTCACGACGATCTATTCGACGATCTATTCATGACATGACCGCTTCATACCTCATCCACTAGGAAATATTGCAGCAAAACTCCTGGGCAAGAAAACTACACCATGGGGTGGGATGATTTGTTAGGCTAAATGCTGCAACTTACACAAGATTGTGATTTCTGAACTCATCTTTGGCTAGTACTGATAGTATGGGAATACAGCACTTGCACAGCGAGAAATTTCACTTAGTTTAACCTCATAAAAAATTTCCGTGCTATTCTTCTATCTCGTAATAATAATAATAATAAAATAATAATAAACAATAATAGTTATACAATAATAATAACAACAACAATAAAATAATAATTATGATCATAATAATATTGATAATAATAATAACAACAACAACAACAACGAATTTTTTAGATGAACTAGTCTGATAGCTTTCCCAACACAGCTAACAGCTTGCTGCCTCTGGATTGCACAGCTTTTAGGTATTTTAATTCTAAAACAAGTTTGTTTGTTTTTTCTCCTGCAAAGAGCCAGTTCCAGTGCATAACTACATCAACTGATAATAAATCCATCAAATAAGTTTCAACAATAGCTTTGAAGTGTGCAGAATTCCTGGCCACTGGGATGGTTGGTGGGTTGACTGTGGCCGCAGGTTGACTAGCCATATCATAGTCCCTGCAACCCAATCAAAGCCCTGGTCTAACACCGGCTCTGCAGGAAATGCCTCACAGCTGGCAGACAAGCCGACAACAACTCTTCCAAGAATTACGTCTAGAAACGAGGCAGAAAGCAAACCTCAAAATGTGCTGGCAAAGCCTTTGCGGTTAAGAAAACACACAACAAAAAGATAACAAAACGGGTGGTAAGTGTTTGTTTATGCACCAGTGAACTAGTGGTGCTCACTGGAAAATGGCAGTGCTGTTAAGATGTGAAAAGACATTAGTACCATTCAAGGAACACTAACTTCCAGGTATAGCTGGTGGACATTAGTGTCTGGACCAAACAGTGTCTCTCTATTTAAGAGGAAATGTGCTATGATTTAAATAACAACCACAGACAATGCACTTGACATCATGTCCTGGAGTAAGATTAGATACCATGTGTGCAGGTAAGGTAGTGAGAATTATCCACAACATAAACTTTAATGATTTTAGGAAATTTCCGCTATCTAGAGCAACTAAACTAAATTCCAGTCATTGGTTTTACAATGTGAGCACTGATACACTACTGTACCTGTTCAGCACATGTGAGATAATCTACAATCAAATCAGGCAGCATTACTCGAGTTCTATAGTGTTAATACACACTCACACACACACACACTCAAACACATTTATGTTGCGTTGCCCTTTTAATAACAAAAAAAAAACACACCACAGGACAACCACACACATGTGCAGTGAGGACAACCACGCACATGTGCAGTGAGGACAACCACGCACATGTGCAGTGAGGACAACCACGCACATGTGCAGTGAGGACAACCACGCACATGTGCAGTGAGGACAACCACACACATGTGCAGTGAGGACATTCAACCATTACTGTATGCACACACACACACACACATACATACATACTTGTACCATGGTACGTTCAAACTGTCCAATCAGATTGCTCAGTTTGCGGTGAATATACTTCATACCCGCCTCCTAGGAGGTGAATAGTAAACTGTCCAATCAAAATTGTGCCGTTTCCTATAGCCTAGAGCCATGGTACAAGTAGGTTGCACCACTCCATGTTTCCTATAGCCTGGAGCCATGGTACAAGTAGGTTGCACCACTCCATGTTTCCTATAGCCTGGAGCCATGGTACAAGTAGGTTGCACCACTCCATGTTTCCTATAGCCTAGAGCCATGGTACAAGTAGGTTGCACCACTCCATGTTTCCTATAGCCTGGAGCCATGGTACAAGTAGGTTGCACCACTCCATGTTTCCTATAGCCTGGAGCCATGGTACAAGTAGGTTGCACCACTCCATGTTTCCTATAGCCTAGAGCCATGGTACAAGTAGGTTGCACCACTCCATGTTTCCTATAGCCTGGAGCCATGGTACAAGTAGGTTGCACCACTCCGCTCGGTCGGCTCGGGATTTACACTATCCTCGGGCTTCGGTTTGTAAATCCCATAGCAACCTCCACGTTGTGGTTACAGCCTCTATATAAATATATTCAATGCACTCAATCCCCTCTTACTCTTATCTGACGGGCACATCTCTATACTGGGCACAAGTTAGCTACTCATTTAATCAATTCTTACTCTCGCGATTTCGAGACTTTGACGACCTTTACCAGTCACGGCAGTGCAAGCCAGTTATTTCTAGTTCCAGAGTTTTAGAGTAGCCCACTGAAGGTTGCAAGAGAAAGAGGATTGAGTGTACATACATACATTCAAACATATTTATTCATACACATACACACATACATACATACCCACTGTACTTACACACATACACACATACATACATACCCACTGTACTTACACACATACACACATACATACATACTCACTGTACTTACACACATACCCACATACATACATACATACTCCAGAGTGGGTATGAGGAAAAACCTTTTCAACTATAGAAAATCCCAATTTCAATCGAAAGCACAATTTTGGCCTTGAAATGCATAAATCTAAGAAACTAACTAACAAATAATGACACAGGAAGTTGTTGTTACTTGACTTTAGTCTATGAAACTACATTAAGTCATTGAAAAGTTACCCTATTATCACTATGACAACCACATTTCTAGGAGGACTCAATTCCATACTCATTATGTGAACCAGACACAGGGGCTTCATCATTAGATCTTGGGTGGGATCTTTTCCCAACATGGGATTCCAAACTCTGTAGACTTTCAGTTTGATTAGCTGGCAGGAAAGGGATGCATGGTGTCTGTGCCAAGCTGTTGAACAACACCCTCAGAGCATGCCAAGTCACATTAGTGGTGATGTCAAAAGTTTGTGGAAAGTCTAATCTGTCCAAGTCTATCGTACCACATTACAGATGTAATACATGCCGGCTCCTGAGAAGGTTCTATTGCACTAACAGATTGACATCAGATGTGCACACGTACAATTTACTTATGGATGATACAGAGGAACGAACACCACTCTTCCTCGTTGACTCAAACGGTTCTCTGTCCCACAGAGAATTGCCCTCTTAGTGATGTAACATCATCGATTATATTTTCTACTGGGCATAATACAAATATATCTGTATTTCAGAAGTTTTAAAAGAGCTGAATTTATCCAGTAATTTACATTGCGAAATAAAAAATTAATTGAGTTGAATTTTATTGAAGAAAATGCTGTATCCTCTTCACCCCCACTTTTTGACCTTCATGAATTAACATGACTGAAAGAACATTGCTCTGTGTTGTGTTGTTGTGTTGTGTTGTTGCTCTTATTATACATTCTGAGAACTGTATTATGGTATGTGAAGGATTAAAGAAACTCTGATAAATATTATATAAGTAAAAAACAAGTAGAGAACCAAGTGGAGAACCAAGCGGAGAACCAAATGAAGAACCAAGCAGAGAACCAAGCGGAGAACCAAGCAGAGAACCAAGCAGAGAACCAAGCAGAGAACCAAGCAGAGAACCAAGCAGAGAACCAAGCGGAGAACCAAGCGGAGAACCAAGCAAAGAACCAAGCAGAGAACCAAGCGGAGAACCAAGCGGAGAACCAAGCGGAGAACCAAGCAGAGAACCAAGCAGAGAACCAAGCGGAGAACCAAGCGGAGAACCAAGCAAAGAACCAAGCAGAGAACCAAGCGGAGAACCAAGCGGAGAACCAAGCGGAGAACCAAGCAAAGAACCAAGCAGAGAACCAAGCGGAGAACCAAGCGGAGAACCAAGTGGAGAACCATGTGCAAATAGAGAACCAAGTGGAGAACAATGTGGACAACCAAATAGAGAACCAAGTAGAGCACCAAGTAAGTAGCCAAGTAGAGAACCAAGAAAAAAAAAAAGAAGATGACTAAGAGAAAAGGACCAAGGGAAGAAGTGAAGAGAACAAAAGGGAAAAAACAAAAAAAAAAACAAAAAAACTAGAAAAGAACCAAGAGAAGAGAACTAAAGGAACCAAATGAAGAGAACCAAGAGAAGAGGTGAAGAGAACCAAGAGAAGAGGTGAAGAGAACCAAGAGAAGAGAACTAAAGGAACCAAATAAAGAGAACCAAGAGAAGAGGTGAAGAGAACCAAGAGAAGAGGTGAAGAGAACCAAGAGAAGAGGTGAAGAGAACCAAGAGAAGAGGTGAAGAGAACCAAGAGAAGAGGTGAAGAGAACCAAGAGAAGAGGTGAAGAGAACCAAGAGAAGAGGTGAAGAGAACCAAGAGAAGAGGAGAAGAGAACCAAGAGAAGAGGTGAAGAGAACCAAGAGAAGAGGTGAAGAGAACCAAGAGAAGAGGTGAAGAGAACCAAGAGAAGAGGTGAAGAGAACCAAGAGAAGAGGTGAAGAGAACCAAGAGAAGAGGAGAAGAGAACCAAGAGAAGAGGTGAAGAGAACCAAGAGAAGAGGTGAAGAGAACCAAGAGAAGAGGTGAAGAGAACCAAGAGAAGAGGTGAAGAGAACCAAGAGAAGAGGTGAAGAGAACCAAGAGAAGAGGTGAAGAGAACCAAGAAGAGAAAACGGTATAGAAAAGAGTAAATCCTTTGTTGAGAAATACATTATTTATCCTTAGTAAGTTTCTCTACGTTCTTCTTTATCAAGAGATTATAAATATAGAATTCCTATAATATGGAGGGGAAGATTGTAAATGTCTTTCATTTGGTGTCGAAAATGAAATGGAATTTGAAGTTTGCAAGTATGAAAACTCACCCATTAGCTCCAAGAAACAGTGTCAATCGTGGTGAATCAAAGAAGCAGTGCCAAGTGATAACAAAATGGCAGTGCTAAGGAGAGGTCAGCAGATCACAGTGGATACACATGTTCACACCATTGCATGTATGATGTTGGTATACTACTACAAATTCCAGGTGTCTCAAGCTCGTCAGATACTGAGTTGCTAAGACAGATAATATTCACTGTGAGACCTTTCATATATTAAGGAATTCAGGGTACTGGTACAGTCATTAGTAAAACACGCTTAGTGGCACGTGCCCTGGCTGCCATTACTGACAACTTCATTTCATTTCTGTAATTTCCTAATCTTCCATACTCAGAAGAAATGCAAGAGAGAGATAGAGGCTGAGAGAGATAGAGGCTAGCGGCAGAAGCTTCTTATAAGTAAGAAACTATGACTATACACAAGAGTCAATTACATTCAGCTACTTTAAAGTGCATATTATAATATATAATTTTGATCTATTCATTACTGAATTGCTATAGCTTGTATGTTGTTTTTTTTTGTTAATCGCTTGGCTATAAAATCTACACTTCATTGAAACTTTTCTAATTAAAGGTTCTCATGGGTACCCTGGTTTGATGTGGATTGAGATAACCATGTCACACATTTCACCAGTTCAAAGTTCGTGCAGTTAACTACAACAAGCCCTGTTTATACATCAGGAGACTAGCCACACCCCTTCCCTACCTTATCACCTTACCAAGTACTTGGGTCCAAATATCTCCAGCCCCTTGGCCGTATTGACAACATGGCCGACACCTTCCTCCGTTAAAAATTGTGAGTTCATCACACCTTTGAACCCTCCATGAAACAAGCCTCCCTCTGCGTCTGTCCGCTTCAAGATGCAACTAGGCACGCGCTCTCCTTTCTGGGAGAACTCCATAGCCTAATGCAGAGCACAGTGACAAAAAGAAAATTGTTTTAAAAATGATATTGAAAATAAAGCAGTTCTAAACTTCATGAAAAATGATGCATCATTCATTTGCTGTGTGTGTGTCTGTGGGGAGAGTTGTGGATAGAAGCTAACCAAAGACCAAAAATTGTTTTTTCTCGGATGTGAGCCTCCACAACAGCAACATACCACCATTTCTGCTTGAGTACTGGTGGGATAACAACTCATTAATTAACCACCACAACCTTTCAATGACACACGCTCACTCGGTATATTGATTAGCCGGTGGAATGAAGTGCTAGTATAATGTCTAAGGACTGAAGCATTGCAGGCAAGGGGGGAGGGGCGGGGGGTGGATACCCATTGCAGTATGTATGACTAGTAGCAGTCATCAATGTGCTGAAACCACAAGGGGGGAGGGGCGGGAGGGGGGGGGTGGATACCCATTGGCTAGAATTAGAACATCTTGATGGTGAAATGTGTGTGTGTGTGTGTGTGTGCAAAAACCAGTGTTCTATTTTTTCGGGAAAAAGAAAGTTATAGTACCATATCACGTCACCACAAAAGTAACAAATACTAAATTACTTGCCTTATTGATGGTAAACAGTGTTCATAGTAAAATACTTAAAGAATCTCACAAAGGCCAAAAATTGAGTTGTTGCGTGCACTCAGTGCATTTTAGCATAATAACTACATTATTATAATTCCATAGTAATATTAGGAAGGGGAGGACGGAAGGTGCATACCCATTTTTTTCCCCCCGCACCACTTTGCCCATCTAGTACATACATCTGTTAAAGTCTGGCATGTTCTGGACACCTGCCATAAACACACTGTGACTGTCTAGCTGCACTGCACAGGGAACTAGCAGGGCTTAGCATTCTCCGGTGATTTGTTTTCTCTGTCTGGTGAACTTTCAGTATCTGACTGTCTAATTGTCACCCACAACAGCAGTAATGGGGGGGAAACAACCCAGAGAGACGGTCCTTCCTTCAAACAGTTTATCTTGAAAGACATCAAGTAAGATGGTAACAATAGAATATCCTGACTTAAATGGCTTCTTCAGAACAATCGTATTACTAATTACATCATGCGACGCTAAATATGTTCGAATATTATTTATTTCAGAGAAAGATATGTAGCTACTAGTATATAATATACTAGGATAGTCTACTAGTATATAATATACTAGGATAATCTTTGATCAACACCAGAGAGAGACAATAACTTGCAAATTTACCACAGTCTGGGTAAAATAAAAATAACTTTGAGCATAATACAGAAATGTAAGATCAACTTCTTAGTCTAACTAAAACAATAACAGCAAGAAATACATTTAATAGAATGAGTTTATATATGCTATCAACTTAAAAAAAAAAGGGATCTGTGGTTGAAATTAGTAGTGGTAGTGATAATAATAACAACAGTAATAATAATATCATTATAATGATAGTAACAATATGGTAAATAATAATAATAATAATAATAATAACAATAATAATAATACCAAAAAAAAGTGTGGTATTCTTTTGAAATATCACAGCACTGGAAAACTGAAATAACAATCTGATTGGTTGCGGCTATCGCTCTGTGACTTTGCCACACTTTATCGGTTTGGCAATATCGGCAAAGTTCCCAGGCACGGCACTAGTGTGGCCAGAAATTTCACTTGGCTTGGCCTCGTAAAAAATTTCTCACACTACTCATGCTACTAATACCATAGCCATGCTATACTCGTGCTACTAATACCGTAGCTTTCCATGCTATGCTCGAGCTACTAATACCGTAGCTTTCCATGCTACTACAGTGCATTTCACTTAAAGAGAAGAATTTTGAAATACAAAAAACTGCAGCTTCTATTAAAACACTAAGCTCTTACATATACCATTATAATCCTGTCATAGCTGCTTTCATAAAAATTCTACTCTTTAAGTGAAATGCACTGTATATCTCACAATGACGATGATGATGATGGGCAGGTGTTGGGAGGAGCTGGTATAGGTGAGATTGAAACCAATAGTAGATAAGATGGGTGGGGCTGAAATAGATAACAAGATGGGTGGGGCTGAAATAGAGGACGAGATGGGTGGGGCTGAAATAGAGGACGAGATGGGTGGGGCTGAAATAGAAGCTGAGATGAACGAATATACTCTAGCACACACATGGACACCTCACGCAATCATTGCTCCTGTTGGCAAGGTATGCCTAAAGTTCCCCCTTAGTTACTACAACTCCACAGATGGAAGCCGACAGTAATGTGTACTGAATGAATTAGTTTAACACAAAGGGAGCATCAGCGACAGAAACACTTTCACTAACACCTACTCCATAGTACCACTACTACCACTTCCCTTCCTTACTACAGCTACTACACTACTACTAGTGGGCCATTGAGACTGCACTACTACTAGTGGGCCATTGAGTCTTCAATGTGACATTGGATTAAAGTAGAAATAACACAAACAAGCGCTACAATTCAAATCTTATTCTCTTTGTGTACGCTTTAACTCATATTAAATATCAAGAAATACCAAGAGAAATTCCAAGGATTTGTTTTCGAGGATCTATTAGATTAGTGACAAGATGAATCAGTTGTCGGTAATGGTCACTAATGATAACTACTGTACAATGTCAGAAACTTATCCCTGATCACGGACTAGGCAACATAGTCCACAACACCCAAATAACAACAACACAATAACAACTCATAAACAAACTTTCATTTGAATAGTGCACATGCAGAAGATTCAGTGACGTACCTTTCTTTTAAAAACATTACTGAAGACACTAGTCACATGAATACAAGGAACATGCAACTACACACCTACTTCATCATAAGTAACTTCAAGGTGCTGAGAGTATCTTGCTCTCTTGCCTTAAGCAAACAGTCTGGGTTGGATCCTCACTGACAGTCAATTTATCTTTGAATCCCCCAAATTTTCCTGACTGTTATCCTTCAACCCTTTTTAAACATTGAAACATCTAACTAATCAGACACTCGAATTGGACAAGAAATCTATGAATGTCGAGTGTCTCACTGAATTCTTCTTCTGAGTGAGTTGATCCAGTGTAAATACTTCAAAAAATCTACCTAATCAATTATTATTATTAATAAATAACAATTATGATAAGTATTGATGATAATGATATTAGTAATGACATTAATCATCATCATCATCATCATCATCATCATCATCATCATCATCATCATCTATTTGCACACTACCCTAAAATGGACTACAGCAAACATTTTAGTTATTATACCAAAGTTGACCATTAAAGCTGGGCTATATATAGCTACCTCTATAAATACCAACTGTGTCTGGTATTTCAATACAGCTGTCCTTCAAACTGAAGCTGGTTTAGCCCAAAGTAATTACTGACCTTCACTAATGGACCACACCCACACCCACAGTTGTTGCTACAACGGCATTTCTCATGTTGTACCACCAGACCAAATATCGGCTTAAAGACTACAGCCTGCAATGAATGACATAAACAACAGTTTTGAGCATGCCCAGTAGTTTCTGTATTAGTACCATGGGCGACACAATGCCCTAGGCATATGGCTATATATGTGACCGTCTACAGGAAAATCGGGCACAACGCGGCCCCGACGAAAAATTTTTTTTTGCACTTACACACTCCTCGGCAAGCAGATATTAAGCTCTCCAAGTTTTATCGCCGTAGCTTTAGCCATTCCCGCTATATATCACCTAACCGTTCCCTTCGTTAGGCTTATTTAATACAATTTTAAGAACTAAATCGATCTTTTTGCGACGTCTACGCATGCCGCGTTGTGCCCGATTTTCCCATAGACGGTCACATATGTGCATCTACAAGGGTGTGTGACACTATTGACACTTGTGGGTGTGGCATCTGTGGGTGTGGCACATATATGGTCACTACTTCATCTGGGCATTTCCTGCTAATCAATTATTCCAAGAATGTGTTTTCAGTTTGACAAATTGCCAGAAAGTGTTAATTGCCTCGACTTCCTTATGCAACACACCAATGGGATGCAGGGGTTCACTGGGTATAGTCCAGCAGATAAGAAAAATTATTGTGACAGAGTGGACCAAAGCATGAAACTTGGTATGCAGGTTCGGTTTGGCATATATATATAACAGTATCAGAAGGGGTACCAAAAAAAATTGTTTAATTAAAACAAATTTTTAAAGTGTGAAATTTTGATTAACAGTTAATTATGTAAAAGAGCTCAATATAAATTGTTTATTATAATGTATTGTGGTTTAATACTTGATTAGGAGTCACCTGATATTACAGGCAGCTAGAGGACAATTTCTGTGACATGTAAGTTGTTGTACTTGGGAGTTGTGAAGGTGTAGTCATAATTGAATTAGTGGCCCCACCACACAATGATCTCATGTTCTGTATCATCTGTTTATACAAAGTTCCTTGTTCAGTCACCCTCATTCAGTTCAGTAACCACTAGAAGGTTCCACAAGTCGAAATATTATGGTTTTATTCTACTGAAATAAATTCTCTGAAACTTGTAACACCTGGCTAGCTATCAGGGTAGCTAGTTCTATTAAATAGTCTAGCTGCCTGTAATATCGCCGTTTTTTTATTTTCGCTATAATAATTGTATTGGGCGCGCAAATAAAAAATTAAAAAATTCGCGGGTATCGCCGATTATATTGACCAAAGTTTCTTGTAAGACATATTTTTGTAAAGGAATGTATATCTGGATGGTACTCCTTCTAATATTGCTGTACATACCTTCAACAAACACTGTGCTAAGTTTCATGCTTTGGTCCACTCTGTCACAATATTGCATCAAAACTACAATTTTCCACTGGACTAGTAGGTGAATTGACCTCATCTGTGTGTGTGTTTGAATTGTGTGTGTTCGCAGGCTTAAAAGCTACAGGCAGAGAGTGACATCACTGATTGCATGAAGTCGTTTGACGTATTGTAATGAACAGAAAAGCTAAGAATGACCTGAATTTGATAGTAAATTCTGGAGGGTTACTTATCGAGACATTGGGATGTTTAGTTACTATTTATATGGTATGTGTCACGCCACTGTTTAGCCCATGGCTCTATTTACGTAAGTTAAGTAAAGTGTCCGTCCATGCTGTGAGTGGTGGGTGGGGATATCTAGCGCGGCTCAATTCAGATGCTTTTAATTAACTTCTTGTGTAGGTGCCATAAGGAACCCAACTAAAAAGTTTGTCACCTGAAAAGTAGGGTATACCTGGGTGAAATATTGTCTATTTCAAGGAAGATGTTCAGCATGGGGTGGGGGCTTTAAGGGCATGCATTTTGTGGTTTTAAAGTGTTCATGTGAGAATTCACATTGTTAGATAGCGCCCTAAAATTATGAGGGGGCTCCACCCCCCAGAGCCTCAACAATGCATAGCCACCTACATATGATACCCACTGTAAGACAGACACTATATTACACATCAAGTACAGTTGGTATTCCTTTAGCTTCTACCAGTTAACAAAGCATAGCACACTATAAGAGCCTCTGAAAAAAATATTACTATGGTACCTTATGTGAGAACGTGATACTAGTAAATCCTTCAAACATAGCTGGGTTATCTCGATCGCCTTTTACACTGAAGTACACCTCTAGCTATACTGTTAACTGGTATTGTATGCTACAGTCTCACTCTCAATAGATAATGGAAATTCACTTAAATTATTTTATTCATGGAATTTTTCTGTTGCTGCCAATTTATCACTACACCATTCAGCCTGGTCCATGAACTGCACACGATCAGATTAGATTATTTTTTACCCACACAATTTTTTCGTTTCTGTCGGTTACTAAATGTTGGAACTGGTTGTCATCAGTGCTTCCTAAAACAAGTGCATATAATGCTAAAATACGAATCACCATAGTGTCCAAGGAGGTGCAGACAGTTTTGCATGGGCTAAGAGGCTCCATTGGGTCTGAGTGATGACTTTACTGCTGTGGAACCCTTCTCTGCATATGTACCGACTGATGAGCCACGCCTTTACCACATCACATAAACAACAGTACTCACCTTCAAAAGGCATTGGTCGTCAGGAATGGCTACTGGGCTGTGCTTGTTGATGAGTTTGTTACACTCTGTGCACATGTTAGCCTTTAGCATGTGAGGAACGAAGGTCCTACACGGAACCTCCCCTGATAGATGAATCTGGCTCAACAATTTGGGGTCCATGTCTACCGAAGATGACGGGACTTTTCTTATGCGCACGATTTAATAAATGTGCGCAACACACCCCCACCAATTGTGCAAATCAATTTCCGCTGAACTAACAATATTAGGGCCCTCCCCAGCTTCAACTTTGCAGTTTTGTCTGCTCGGCATTGCAACCACTGTTAGAGAGCATGAAAAGTTCGTTGGCTATTGACAGTAACAGCTATGACGTCGCTAAGTAAAGCGTTACAGGACTCTAGAACGGGGACTGGAGTTTTTGTGTGCTTCATGTGCAGCGGCGGAGGAGCTAGCGGGGACAGAGCTCTCCTTCGAAGACTGTTAGTGTTATTGTATCACTGTTGTTGTTAACTTAAGAGGTAGCTATAGCAATGGCCGCTGCCGATACCATCATGACGTCCCGGGTACCGTACCCGTCTAACCACGCCAGGACGCCTTCTACGCTCAAGTTTCTAGTTAGTAGCGAGACAATGGAAGAGGACGTTAAGGATACGGTCAACTTTAGAAGAGTTCAAGAGCTTTTCTCTGTGAATATGTCGGTTTGTTCGGATGGAGAAGGTTATGACGTGGTGTCTTTGACTGGTTCTGATGCGGATAGAATTGAAAAAGCTCGGGTGAGTCATTTTATTTATTTTCTTTTTGCTTTCTTTCAGTCTTTGTTTTCTAAAAACTGGACCTTCAACTTACATAGAATAGTTAGCCTCACTAACATTGATCACTAACAATGGGTTGGTATCATAAAATACCAACTAGAGTAACCTAAAAGATAGGGGTGAGACTTGATAATTTTTTTTGTAATGTGCTAGCTTTATCTGGATGTACTATATCCTTTTAGTGTTATGTTATGGCCATGAGCAGTCCCCAGGCCTTCTGTGATGTCCAGTGCAGTCAATCCATGGCAGTGTTGCTAATGACCCAGCTCAGAGGCAGCATTGAGAGAGACCACCTTGTCTACCTACGCAGTAGCAACTGTGCTAACTCCACAGCAAACAAGCATCAGATCCTTACCAGTACAGGTTCTGTGCGTGTGCAAGGCATGGATGACCACGTTTCTGCGGCAGTATCGAAGATACGTTCATTAATAGAGATGGTGGAACAGCAGGGACACTCAACTGTGGATATCTGTCGAACAGTGTCCAACAGATCTGAAGTGGGTTCAAGTCCCTACCCGAAACCAGTGTGTTTGGACTATTTCAACATGAAGAAACTTGAGCCTAGAGTGGATGAGTTTGGGGAATTGAGTTACGGAAGTGGTTCTGTTCCAATTGTGGGGGACTTTGCGAGAGGAGGAAAACTGCTTTTACCAAGAGACACGCCGGACCCAAATTTAGAGAAAAGGATTGAGTACTTTGTCAAGTTGGATTTTCCAAGGGAGAGAGTTCGTTCAGTTTTAGAATCTCTAGGCCCGCACGCCTCTGAGAATGAAGTCATGGAGCGTCTGATGAAGGTAACACCGGGCATCCAGCCCGTTATCAAGCCCCACCCATCCAGTCGTCGCAGGGGCACTCCTCCCGGCCCTGACGTGGGCACTGATGAGCAGGAGCAGCCGCCCCCTTCCGTCCCGCCAACTGTGCGGAAAATTCCAGTGGATCCATCCAGGCTGAGAGCAATTGTGATTGATGGCAGCAATGTGGCGATGAGGTCAGTCAATCTCTTTGTTGGTTGTTTTTGTTGTTGTTTATGTACTGAAAAGATCTGGAAGGGAGACCTATGAATAGTGTCTTTAGCCTCTTTGGTATCTTTAGCCTCTTTGGTTTTCAGTCCCAGTTGTAGCAGCCTTGCAGGAATAAATCCCTGGGAATCAGCTGTTTTGGCTAGAATAAATAACAAGCTCAATGGGCTCAAATAAACAACTGATAAAGCTGGGCTGGCTGGTGGTGCTCACAGTGGTAGAGGATATCATTATGGATGGCTAATGCAGAAATGGATTTGTATTAATGCTTTGTTTGAACGGGCCAATTTAGGAATGAAAGTCATTTCAAGAGATTTACTAAACAAATTATTTTTCGCTCACTTTCTGTTGTTATTTTCATCTTGTTATGAATGTATGCATGGATAAAGGCTTCTCTTTCTGTTTTGGACAAGCTATTTCAGAGCTTACCTGAAATCATTATTTTTTAAGTGTTGGTGAGGTCATAGTGAAAGGTTTAAGGTAATGGGGGGGTTATAATTATTGAAGGGCCAAGGTTAGGTTGTGGCAGACTCTCTGTCTGTACTGGGCAGAGTGCAAATGCCAGTTGGAATGTAATAGTCTACCACAAGACATTCTTGGAAACATTTTCAGTTTCACTTGGCGGGGCTTGACACCATTAGTGGGCTATTAGATTAGTATTAAGGGGAGGAGGAAGGTTGTTAAGATTCATGGTAGAAGTTTTTGTAATTTTCCTTTTTTTGCATCACAGATTTTTTTTTCTTTTGAAGTAGTATTGGATGGTGGGACAGAGTTAGCTCATCATTCGGTTTGTTAGGCCACAATGGGTCTCTTCATCTTCAGGTATATCACTTCCTGCTTACATTGCAATGTTAGCCAAGCGTACATGACACTTACATTCCTCTACTACAACATGGCTCCTTTGTTCTTAGGCACTGGACTTTAAACAAGTGAGGGGTGTGTAGGTAGCTTCAGGTAATGCAGTTGTTTTATAGAAGTGTGAAGCGGCAGAGAGAAGCACTTGGAGCCATACTGTGGTTGAAGGGTTGGTTAAAGGGTTAATAAGGCGTGAAAGCTTGGAAAAGTAATTTTAGAGTGTTTGTATATTCAGTATAAGGGATTAGTTAGTATAATTGTAAAGTGTGAATTTCCTAGTATAAAGGCTATCAGGCTGTGGTCTAGGATATATATAATTAAGGGTTCACCCTCTCCCGCCATCAGGGCTTTTGAAGTCTGTTATTCACCTTACTGAAAGGAAATAGGGGAAGTCACCTCTTGCTAGGTGTCATGGCTTCTCAGGTAGTGGCATAGATCTTCCCCTGCCAGCGTGTCTTGTGAACAGCCAACAAGACCACACTGAATGCAATCCTAAGGTTATGGTACCACTGAACTTTGATAGGGCAGCTTGACAAGCTACTGGGTTTGCCCTCAAAACCCTGCTTCTGAAAAGTGCCTTTTAAATTACAACTGTATAAAAAGAAACAAAAGTTTTAAAAAAAATAGAAGCCTTGTGGCTGCATAGTGCCAGCAAACCATATTTTTTGTACGTGTAGCAGATTGGGGTACTGTTGAATCAATAGTCCTGTTTCAAGTTTGGGAGAGTATGTGCATTCTTTGTTTAGGCATTTGGGTGCTCCCCCCATTCTCTATGGCTTGCTGGGTAAGGAAGCCAATTATATTCATAGGTGCACGGGTACTACCTGTCTGGCATGCTAGGCTCGGCATGACCATGCATGACCATGCACGGCTCCGTGTTGCTTGTCAGTTGTGGTGATGTAATGGGAGGTAATCTAGTCTTCATGTCAATGAAAATAAGTCAATTGCCAGAGGCCATCCCTAGAAATTAAGTTTGAAATATACGTATACATTGGGCACTAGGGCATTTTACAGTATTTATTGAAATTTTCTTGTCGTTGTTTTTGTTTATATTAGACATGGCAACGGACAAGTGTTTTCTTGCCGTGGTATCCAGATTGCAGTGGACTATTTCAAAGAGAGAGGACATGACAAAATCACCGTCTTTGTCCCTGAGTGGCGCAAAGAAAGTTCAAGACCAGAGAATCCCATTACTGACCAGTACCTCCTCGAGAAGCTGGAGAAGGAGAAGCACCTTGTGTACACTCCCTCAAGAAGACTGAACAATGGTAGACGCATTGTTTGTTACGATGACAGATACATAGTGAAGCTGGCACACGAAGAGGGCGGAGTTATTGTCTCCAACGACCAATTCCGCGATTTGATGCAGGAGAATCAGGAATGGAAGAAGGTCATCGAGCAGAGGTTGCTGCAGTTTGCGTTTGCATCAGACTACTTCATGCCTCCTGATGACCCTCTCGGGAAGAATGGACCAACTCTGGACCAGTTTCTGAGTATTGACTCGCACGATTTGATGACTGGATCGAAGAAAGCGTCCTCATCGGATAGATCCAGTGGCAGCAACAGTAAGCCAATATGTCCACATTTGGGGAACTGCACCTTCGGAAAGAAATGTCGCTATTACCACCCAGATCGAGAGCCTCAGGCACAGCCATTGAAACAGGAGTCAACATCTCTCAATATAGCCAAAGCGCCTGGTCACCGCACTCCCAGAAGCACCACTCCGTCACCGGGGCCTGAGGGGTGGAGCAGCTTAGGTAGATCTTACGGTGCTAGCAAATCAGATCGTCGAGGACAAGCATCCAGCCACAGTTCAACAGATGATTTATATCACCATGACAGACATGGCAGTGGGAGCTCAGGAGCAAATGGTGAAAACCCGTCAGGGATAGACATTTCTAACTTGGCAGAGGAATTGGAACGAACAAATCTCGGCAGTCCCAACAGGAAATTAAATTACGGTTTGGAGCGTGTGCACCAATCTAGGGCAAACCGTGTGGTGTCATCTCCAGTGTTCTCAGAAGGTGTCAGTTCTTCTGTTGCCGAGGTGTCCCGCCCACATAACTACACATTTCCCCTGGCTCAGGTCCCACAGAGGGACTCTCGCGGACCCAACGTGACCGGAGATCACAGCTATCTTCTCAATCAAGCTCCCAGCGGGAACATCAGCCAAGGCCACGCCCATGTGAACCAGTTGCCGCCACACAGCAGCTCCGGTGTCATGGCCGGCCACATGTCTCGACAGCAGTTTTTGCCGGGTCATTCAATGCCACCGGCAGATGCCCAGCAGCAACGAGTTAGTAGCCAGTTCCGTCCTCGGGATCCTCAGTTTCCTCAATCTCAGCCTCAATTCTTGACTCAACAGTCGGCAGGATCTGCTGTCTATCCTCAGCCAGCCCCACCCCCACCAGGTGGTAGCTCCGCCCATCATGGAGTGCCAAGTCATCTCCCATCGAATATTCGCCTCGGATCTTCTGATTACTATTCGGAGTTAGTAACGGACTCTGCACAGCCGCACTCTGGACTTCCAAGTCACCACTATCAAGTCACACCTCCCAGCCATAACAGTATCCCTAAATACGACGGACGCTCCAATCCCGCCCAATCACTGGATGTCACGCGCCAAGCAAACATCGCATCTCACTTGCTGTACTCTGGTTCGCATGCTGGCCTAGTCGTGGACCAATCTGACCTTCGCTCCCAGCACTATCCTTCCTCTCAATCTCATCATCCTGAACGCCGCAACTACAATCAATCTATGAGCGGCAACGCCCCTCCAGTGTCCGCCTTTTCAGTGGGTCAAGGATACCACAGGGATTGGGACTCCCGGAGTGGGAGGCAGGACCTGTACGGTGCCTCAGTCAGTATGCTTCCCGGTGAGCATAGAGTCAGGTATGTGCTGGATCAGCATCCGTAAACCCACTGCTCAGTCAGATTGAAGTGCTGGCTTCAATATATTCGTCGTGGTCACAGTAGTTGAGTACAATTTCTCTTTCGCAGCTTCTTCCTTATGTTATCCAGTGATAAGACTGGTGGGTCTTACTCGTGAAATATGTAACACTCGAGGGAAATTTGCTTGATTTTTTTAAATATTTCCCCCCCTCTTTATTGCTTCTACATTTATTTCTGGTCAGTTTGTCGGCCAATGCAATCGTACCAAGCCAACCAACCAATCAAGTCATTTAGCTACATACGTGGAAATGTGATTTTCATTAAACTTAACAAACTTGTCAATTGTTCATTTATTTTGTCTCATCAACAAATGGTTTTGTCTTTTTCGTTTCATCAATGTTGTTACAACTCCCATTCTGCTTTGCTTCTGGTGAGCAGAAGTGTTTCAAGTTTTATAAGAAGTTTTTAGTTGGGTTGCATCAACCTTTGCTTGTTAGAGCTGTTTCAAGCTCTTTTTCACTGAGTTTTTTGTAAGCACAATTTCAAAATGCAATTCTTTTTGTCCTCGTTCATTTTTATGTATGACTGTCCCAATTCTATTATGAACAATTATGTTTATTAAAACAAAGCAAAATGCTAATTTGGTCTTTTTACGGGCCTCGGGTGATTACGTCATAGCGCCAGCCGGTAAGAAAGTAAACAAACCTCGGCGAGAGGTAGGTGTCGCAATCTGAAATTTGTACGCCTAGCCTGTGATGAGATTAGTGAGGAAAAATGTGCTTCTACCTGCTGCTGCAGACGCTGAAAACGTTTGGGTTGGTTAGCTTCTACTATTCCTTCTCTATAAGTTTGACATTTTACAACAAATGGGTACTCATGGTGAGTTGCTCCACAGTCAACAGTGCCGTTATGGCTGTAATTAGTGCGCACCCTGTCTTCTCGCCTAAACCTGCTCATTATTATATTTGTTTGTGTCAGGGATATCCTTTCCCAGTGTCCATAACCATGATACATCTTATTATCAAGTTCCTCCTTGCTTGGCTGGTGAGGAAAGTGTCGGGCTGGGCCACTACTAAGGCTCCAGTAGAGCTCGAGTGGAAGGCATATCTCAAACACATTGCTCCAATTGGTGAGCCAGAGACTATAACTATGCCTTTATCCTTGCCAATTGCTTTATTATTTTATTTTATTATTTTATTATGCAGCTATCTTTAGTGCCCTGGATATTGGCCTTTCTAATTGGAGCTTTTTGTTCATCACTGTCTCTCTGTGAGTATTATTATTTGTGGGCTTCAGTAAATTGAATGGGTATTTAGGTAGGTCAATGGGATGTACAATACAGTAGTGTTCTCACTGTGTTATTGAAGATGAATTGCTGAGCTATGCATTGTGATATTGTGATTAGTTTTCTTTTCTGTCAGCCCTTGGGGACTCTTTTAAGTGTGGGTTTTGTCTAGTGAAATTCAATTATAGTAAATGTTAGACTCATCATAGTATTCACTATTTATAGCATCAGTGCTTGCTGCCTGTGTGGATCACATACATATGTGACCGTCTACAGGAAAACCGGGCACAACGCGGCGTGCGTAAATATCGAGAAAAGATCGATCGATTTCTTAAAAATGTATTGTTTCAAGCCGACGGAAGGGAACGGTTAGGTCTATTATAGTGGGAACGACTTAAGCTACGACGATAAAACTTGGAGAGCTCAATATCTGGACGCCGACAACTCTGTAAGTGAAAAAAATTTTTTTTCGAAGGGTGCCGCCGTTGTGCCCGGTTTTCCTGTAGACGGTCACATATATAGATCTTTGTATAGTCCACACACTAATATGCTGCTGTGACAAATTTGTTAAACTAATGAATCAAGTATTTTACCCTCCTCTTGGTTGTATTTAATCGCTGTATTGTTGTCATGTGTATCCTATAACTGGTTGTTGATATATGTCCATACTGAGGGTATGGACTACACTACTTTTTTTTGAAGTGCTTTATTCTTGATGAACAGGAGATGCAGATTTAATATGTATGCGTGTTTAATGGCTTGGATTGATGATTAGCTAGAGTGAGCATGGAGATGTTTGTGAGTGGTTTTACTGACTCCTTCACTTGTCTTACAGTGATGTACATGTGTTTACGTGGTTGATATTTTACCAGCTTGCAGAATACATGGTTGTTGGTTTATTATTATGTAATGTTGAGCTGAACAGTTTGAGGTGGGAGGAAGAGGGGGTGTGGTGAGAGGAAGAGGGGGTGTGGTGAGAAGTGTGTGAGGGGGGAAAGAAGGTGCAGCTGGTTTTGTTTACACATTAGATATAACTTGAGTTAGTTATTAACCGATTATCGCCGAATTACGCGTTTTCGCGTAAAGCACGAGTGTGCTTCACAGCGCGGGTTACGCATTTTTGCGTAACCGCCATTGTACCCGCTTCAATTAACTACCAGCAGCAATCGCAAGTGTTTCAAGAGCTCCCACAACGCCGTAGCGATTCTCCTGTGAGGTAAGTGTAAGGGAGGCAAGGTCTTAATGACCCTTACCATAGACATTTTTTTATTATTTGTAGATTGAAATTGTAGCACTGTTTGTCTATAAAGAAAATCAAAGTTACAAAAAAAATAATATGCATACAGAACTAATAGACAAAAACATATATCAATTAATATGATATAAAGTTGTCAATAAAATTTAAAGACTGCCAATAAGTCTTCATAGAGGGCAGTGATGAAGAATTTGGCGATCTCAAAGAAATAGAGATAGAATAAGGCAGAAGACTTCTCAGGTATAGAGGTCCGTGGCCAAGAAGTCTTCATGGAGGGCAGCAATGAAGAATTTGATGACCTGGAAGAAATAAAGGTTGAATAAGGCAAGCTATTTTAGCTTCGTCTGTTCATACACAGAGGGTTATATAGATTTTGAACAACACTAACCACAAAAAGGTCAAGTTATTATTGCATCAGGATACAGACTTTCTTCCTCCCAGTTCTCCCCTACTTGAAGGTGCCCATAAAATGGATTTCTTAGGAGAAAGTTTCTCAGATATGAAGAGAAGGATGTGCAATCTATGTCAAGAACAGTAACAACAGACACATCATGGTACGGTACAGTGGTGGTTATGGGGTGTGGCTTTGTCACCATGGAGTTCAATAGGACTGCTTCATAGTATTATCAGAAAAAAATCCTAGAATTGCAAACACAGTAGTCTATATAATTGCTTGTTATGTTATATATTGTATTATCCTAGTATATGGCTCCCACAAAAAATAAATAAACAGCCAAAATCAATAGTTGTTGAATTATTTCAAAGCAAGCGGCTAGTGAACATTTAAAACAACAATATATAGCTATGAAACATGAGGTCTTAGCCTAAACTTTTACAATACTGATGCTAACAATGGTATACTTACCTTGAAGCTTGTAGTTTCCAATGAGTGCGCACTACATACGCTTCAAACGCCTAGAAACTAAACAAAACTTAGCCCGCGGGTAGAGGAGGGCTTTAGCTTCAATCTGTTAATACATCGCCGTCGGTTACTTCGAAGCATATAGCCTCTAGACAAGAATAAAGCTCAGGCGTTTAAGCCTCGAGGTGACGGTCACGATTTCTTGTAAACAATTTCGGAGTACGCGCCCGTAATCGCGAATTTAATTTTAGGCGTTACGAAGGTTTAGAAATGGTGACTGTATGATACACTTTATAATCACCGACTTCAATCCTTTCTTGGTTGTTGTCTTGTTCATTGGCAAATTATTTTGTATAGCTACAACATAAACATTGTCATTACAAATGCTGACTGATTGATTGATCTACTTTAGCGAAAATTATTCCTCGCTACATCTATTTCCTGGCTTAATCAGGAAGTCTTATAGTTTATAGATAACGCTGGAGTCTTATATGAAATCCAGCTATGATAGTGGATGTTGTAAGTGTTTTAAGTGTGTATCGACATTACAGGTAGTAATCAATTATTTGTTCATTAGAGTAGGCAATTGCAGTAGGTTGAGTACATGGCTGTTTATTGTGGGACTCCTCATCGCTGGACGTTGGAAGTTGATGCTTCAAAGTATTTATTGATGTTCAGTAACAGCACATCAGTTATCAGTTAATGTATAGTGACAGCCATAAAAGCTGTAGCTCCTGCATAGTCGATCCTGATAGTGCCTTTGGTAGAGTTCTATTAACATCTCTTTTTGTCAATATTTTGAATATTCTTATAAAGGTACATACCTGGTACTGTCTATCTTTTTTCACCAATTAAATTGCAGAATATTAGTTTTATGAACATAATTTTGATTAAAAGAAAACTGAAAACGTTGAATCTTTGTAAGACCTTCATCAGTGTTGAATGACTGCACTACACGCTGCTAATGTTGAATGACTGTACTACACACTGCTAGTGTTGAATGACTGTACTACACACTGCTAGTGTTGAATGACTGTACTACACACTGCTAGTGTTGAATGACTGTACTACACACTGCTAATGTTGAATGACTGCACTACACACTGCTAATGTTAAGATTATACATTTTGTAAGTAGACATCCTTCATTCCTGCAAGTGATTTCCGATATTGGATTTCCCTGAAGTAAACTATCCCTTATAATTTCTGGGAGGCAGCCTTAGAGTTTCTATTAGCAAGTGATTAATGACCACCTGGTGAAATGCACTGTGCCAGTATGTGTTGATGGTTGCTAATCAGTCAGCTAGTTATCAGTAAGCTAATTCATGATCTTAAAGAAAGCGGATTCATGACTTAAACTCTCCTCTCCTCCTACATTATGTACCTTCCTCTCTCTAGAGAGGAAGGTACATGGTTAATGAAGGTACATTTAATGAAATTGCCGCCCAATTTATTTATTTTTTATTATTTTTTTTTGGGGGGGGGGGGTTTGGTGAATTTCTTATCCTGTAAAGCATTAATACTTGGATTACCTTTGGGGAAATGCAAATCTACAAACAGGCAAAACAAAACAACAAAAAAAAAAGACAGGCTACAACAACAACAACAACAACAAAAAAAAACAGGCAACAAAAATACAAGCGTGGAGATGGCTAAATAGAGAGAGGGAGAGAGAGAGTTAGTGTCAAAGACAGTCAATATTATTCATTGTGTTGCAGCCCAGCTAGAGAGCTCCCAGTGGTCACGTGATGTGTGGCTGTAGGGCCACATCTGTGGTGCAGTCAATCTTCACCAGTTTACACATGGAGTGCTGAAATTCAAACTGAAAGCCCATGAGCCATGCCACCATTTACACATTTGCACTCCCTGGGGCAGAGGGAACCCTAGTACAGCTGGCAGTGGTCTGACTGTGGCAGGTTATCTGGACCTGTAGACCCATGTGATGGTGTCACTCCACTGCAGCAGGTTTCCCCCCTATACCCACTCACTCCAAGATAGAATTCCAGTTTCATTCTCTAGTTCAGTCTTGTGTGTTAGTAGCATTTAGCTATGTGTGTTCTATGCCAGATTTTTTTATGGGCAATCTGAAAGAGAAGGGAGAGTTATAATGAATGTATTTAGGCAACTCTAGTAAGCTTTGCTAACCTGAAAATGGCAATTTTAATGCAAAATACATTTTCATGTTGATGTGCATTGTGGATTGCTGTACATCTGTACATGTGTGTCGAATGGATATTATCTTGAGGTGATTTCAATTGTTGATTTTACGACCCTGTTCCAGGGGTTCTTTGGTGGAAGGGGGGGGGGGGGGGGGGGTCAAGAAGGCATTAGCCACCATCCCCCCCCCAATTGGAAGTCATTTCACCCCCCTTGAAATATTCTTTAAAATATGTAAGCAAAAAGCAAAGTTAAAAGTGAATAATGAAAGTGATAGCAAGTTCTTAAATTATAAGTTCATTGCTGCTTTTATTATTGTCTTGGTATTTGAAGCCCTTCTTCTCTTCAATCTTAATTATGTATGAAAGGTGTGACCCCCTTGAGATGGTGCAAGCTCCATCTCACCCCTCCCCTTCCCCCCTTAGATTAATTCCAACTCTTGTTGTATTTGTGGTCTCATGGATGGTCTGATAGAGATAGGAGTAATCCTTTTATTTTATTTATTTATTTATTTATTTTATATCAACTATTCAATGTGTCTTGACTTGATTGTTTTCTTGGATTTTTTTATATTTTTTTTTGCTTGTGTTTGATATGTATGGGAAGTGTTGTCTTGAATAAGCTTACACTTCTAATGTGGTATAATTTCCTCAATGAGGTAATAGTTAACAGTTGACACTTTCTATTGGAGGAAATCCGTGCAATGTCTATCTGGCAATGCAATGTGATGAAGGAGTAGGAAATGTATTAGGAGCTGGAAGAAAAAAAAAGAGGAATAGTAGGTTGTTGTTTTTTTGGTTTTTTTAAAAATCCTCATTATAGTGTAAATTTTTACGAATGGTTACCAAGACAACACATTAAGACTTTCCCTATTTTTATTTTATTTTATTTTTGCTTATGTTTAATCTTGTGGGAATCTTACATACATACATATGCTTCTAATGTGGTATAATTTCCTCGATGAGGTAATAGTTGACAGTTGTATTCTTCAGTAGGAGAGGAAGACATCTTCTATAGGGGAAATTAGTGCATGACTATCTGGGAATGTGAGGAGGAGGAAATTTGCAAAGATTAAAATAAATTGATCCTCATTATTGTGAATTATTGTGAAAGGTCACCGAGACACTAAGTATTCTGATCATTCCCCAGTTGTTGTTTTTTATGAAGTCATGATTGATGTAGCTATGTAACTGATTTTTAGTTTCTCAAGAAATGACAGAATGCGGGAAGTTTGAAGCCAAACAAATCTTGATATAGGTTAGGGCTCTAAAGACTTGAGCCCACCAGAGCAGTATGTGGTCATGAGCAAGCTTTCATCTGGCTTGACAGCTATGGGTATCCCAGAGACACTCTTCCTTGTAGGGGTTCTCTCTGGCTCTACTTTCTTCCTGTCTGGGCTAAATTGTGCATTAGCGTCTTTCTTTTTTTTTCTTTTTTTTTTCTTTTCTTTTCTTTTTTTTTTTTTTTCTTTTTTTTTGCGATGTATTAACTTATCTTTTGGCTATTGACTAGGGCTTAATATCTAATATAGTCTCATGGAAAAGTTTGGTATGCATGTAATAGCAGGTTTAACAACCCATAACGATCAATTTGTTAATAGAACACTTAAAATAAATTTTAGAGAAAAACTATTTTTAATGGTTCGCAATGTTGTCAGGATTCTCTGACTGTTACAGCTGAAATAGGGCAAGTTATCTGACAGTAGTAAGTAGAGTGGACATGTCAAAGCTAATCCCAGTTTATGTTCTAGTTACGACTGCGTGACTCCGCCCATTTACTACTGTATTTGTAGAGCGAGAAGTTATAAGAAAATGCTTCTCTATATCCTGTGAGCTTGGGCATTTCTGTGTTACTTCGAAGCCTACAATTTAGTACATACAAAATGGAAGAGTTTAAAGCTCGTTAATTTTAACAACACAAGACTCCTAAAACCACTTCTACCAAACACGATGTATCTAATTTTACATATTTTGAACACATTAAATTTACATATTTTATGTTTAAAATTCAGCCAATGTCATAGTAGTAGAAGTAGTAGAAATAATAGTAATAATAATATTTGCCAGTTTTAAAAGCCAATAAAATATATATGTGACAGGCTGTAGGAAAACAGACCACTTCACGCACAAAATCATTTCAAGATACAGACCCATAAAGCGGTTCAAGTCAAGTTTTGTGTTTTTCTTTTTTTTTCAGTATCAGTATTTATAGATCTTAACTTACGCTTGTACCAAGTTTCAGCTCCCAATACAGTTATCTTCAAAGCCTGCGCACCGCTGAAGTTCACAAACCTTTTTAGTACCTCTCAGTTTACGGCGTAACTTTTCAATTGTTACCGCGTACGCGCGGGTATTTCCCTTACCTGTGAGGGTAATTCCCAGTTACTTGGCAATTAACGAAGCAGCTAAGATACCACGCCCTTGGGCACCACGTGGCAGTTCGCGCGAAACTACTAAGTGATGCGGAGATAACTTTAGAATACGGAAACCTACCTCAAAAATTAAAAGTGCCGTTTTCTCCAATAACGCTTACTTGGGCTATCCTCTTCTGGCGTTCATAACTCGCCCTAGGAAGCGATTTAGAATATGATTTAAGGACCATTTAAATGGAAATTTTTTGTACTTTTCAAAAATAATAATAACTCATTTTTCAATTTTTGAGTGAAGTGGTCTGTTTTCCTATAGCCTGTCACATATATTTAGACTTGATTAAATGTTCGACTTCTTCACGAAGATCAATAAGGTCAAAATCGTGGGTATTGAAATGGTGGAAAACACACTTGTGACTAACAGCTATAGGGTGGCAAAACTTAGGATGCTAGCTAATGACAGGGGGACACTTGAAATATTCTAGTATAACTTTATTTTTATTAAGTCTGAAGTTAAATTCAGAATTAGTTGAATATAGCACACATCATATTTCTCTCTCTCTTAAAACAGGTCCTCACAATGATGATTATTATTATCTTGAAGTAAAGAGTTGAATTAAACAATTGAATAAACTAATATTCATTGATGATGATTCGATAACGTCAGACTATTACTCAAGTTTTGAATCGAAGATAAATATGGTTTAAATAGTTTATATGAATCTGTTTATTCTTACAATATTGCCTAATTGTTGCGAGTTAGGTGGGTGAACCAGTTTTTCTTCTGCAATGCCTGTTGATGTAGTATAATACAAAATTGTGCATTCGCTGAGAAGCCTGACATTTTCCTTGAGCTGTCACGTATAAGACTACACTGATACCGCCTTTATATCCCATCAATAAACTGAACATGCAGCAAGGTATTGTAATATTATTTGTGACCTTGCTGGCATGCTTGCATCGTGACTGTCGTTCAATAGGCCATCTCTGGAGATAAAAAATAACATCAAACTATTAATTAGCATTTAGTGTCTTAATTTACTTGATGGAAATCTTTGTCCCTACTTTGATGGAAATCTTTGTCCCTACTTTGATGGAAATCTTTGTCCCTACTTTGATGGAAACCTTTGTCCCTACTTTGTTTATCAATCAAGTATACATAAGTATGTAGGTCATACAGGCAGGCCGACGTTACGTAGACTCCAGGTGATACTCCTTGAAGTCCACCCACCCAATGATTCCAAGATAAAGCCACCACCAATAGTGATTCACTTTTGCTACCAGTTCAGATAAGACCTGATTCACTCCTTCTGCTGCACAGGTTCAGGCAACACCATGTGGCTGGGATGATAGAATATCAAGCCCACATCTACTGTGGCTACCACAATGCGGCCTTACATCACCCGGACCACTTAGCATCCTAAGGTTTCTGGGCTTCGTAATTATGTCGGGACTTTGCACTATTGGTTTCAGTCGGAGTGATCTCTTTCATTGACTTTAGCATTGGGTTTTTCAGTTTCTCTCATCCGTTAACTATTTTAATCGACATTTAGCTGGTTGTACATGTGCGCTCTCCTGAGCTATCATTTGTGAGATTCAAAGGTAATTTCTTCGTATCTCTGTCCTTCTGTGTGCTATCTACCGTGTTATGCTTTAACTCTTTCATTTTAGCACTTCAGTATGCCACAATGTTTTTTTTTATAATTTAGCCACAGAAGCTCCACAAATTATATCATACTAGCAAGTACCCCGCCACATAGTGGCACTTGACATATTGCAAAGTAAGAATGCAGTAGCACAAGTTATCTTGCTCAGTTATCATTCTCTACCATTAGTTAAGGTTACATAAGTTTCCCTCTCCTACTCTCTTTTTTTTCTTCTGAACCATCTGAGCTTTTCTTCTACCCACCTCTCCTATCTTCAGCTCTTCTTCTTGAGTCATGGAGCCCCCTTTTACTTTGTCTGTCTCTCCTGCTTCTGAATTTTTGTCCTACTTTGAGAAACTTTTGTCTTCTATTTTTACTTTAGCCTTTTTTTTTTAAACTAACCCCCGCCTTTTCTTGTCGATTCCACCCGCTTTTTAGTTATAATTAATCACTCGCCTTTTTGCCTTCTCTTCCCTTCCATTTTAAACCTATACCGCCTTACCTCGCCATTTCCATCCGTTTTTCAGTTACAATTAATTGCCTTTTACCTTCTCTTCGGTACTTTCGCCTTCTTTTCCGCCTTCCATCGTCTATTGCACCCGCTTTTTAGAAGTAACCAGCACATTTTATTAACTGTGACGACACTTTACTTATCATAACGGGACGACGCTTTACCGAACCATACAAAGCTCATGAATTATTCATGAATACACACACCGTCATTGTTGTTGTTACTGACACACAGCGTATTATTATATAGATTTCAATACAGTTGAAATAATGTTATTATTTGTTGCACGTCCGTCGTGAAGCACTCCTTGTTGGGAGTGAAGTTGCATAGCAACAAGAAAGAGGAATGGGATCCTTCATTTCAACCTCTTTGTAACTGCAGTGAGTTTACACACAATAACACGGGGACAGAAAATATTATATATAAATAATGTTTAATTCTTCCTTTGCGTGGAGTTTCTAAAATTATAAGTTGAGATCAGATTTCTTTGCTTGTGTTTTTATTTATTTATTTTAGTTGATCTGTTTTTGTACACGAACACACTATAGTGCAAACCTGGTGTAAGTTCCAGTTGTAGAGGCGTGTCTTGGGACCGTGCTGGTATGTAAGTGGTACTTGGGACCGTGCTATTAACAAACTGTTTGTTCCACACTTCCTTTGAATTACTGCATGAACCTCCCAATATTGTTTCTATTTTGCCTTTGTTCAGTAAGAAGTATTGTTTTCTGGCTAGTAACCTGCAAAAGAAGATACTTTTATATAGAATTTGAGATGTAAGGAAATAAATAAAGAGTGGGGACATCTCCAGTAAGGCAATGTAACAGTTACGCTCCGTCTCCGAGGGAACTACCGTGTTTAGGGTTCTGAGACTTAGGTTGCAGAGTCCCCCGAGCACAGCAGTGAGGGCGCTACTTAGGGCCTGAGGGACTCTAAAAAACAGTAGTTCACGACAGCTGTGCAGAGCCTATCTCATTAGCCCACTTCGCGCAAAACATGAAATTGAGATACTGGCAAAAACATCGAGTTGGGCATAGAAATTGGGGGGAAATTTTATTTGTTCATACCAATCTAAAACCCTTTGCCTACCTTCTGACAAATTTTGAAGTGTCAACGACAAGTATTTCATGGCGAGCGCGTCGTTAGAAATGCCGCACTCCTTTCTCTTTCAGTCTTTCAAACGCGTTTTTCTCAATTTTTCCGAAATAGCGTGGTAGAACAGGCGAAAGTTTAACGGCTCATAACTCGAAAACTATTGATAGCCTGCTAATTATTTATGGCTCATTTTGAAGGAAATTTTAAGAAGTACATAGCAAATACAAAAATAAAATTTTGATGGATTGCTCCAAGTGGGCTGTTTTCTCAGATCCTGTCACAATAGTGACTACTCCTTCCTAACAATGCACTAGGAGGGACACTAAGTTAAGAGTGTCTTTCTTTGAAGGACCTATGCATCCATGTTTTAAAGTGTGAGTGTGATTCCACGATGTTCTACACCTGTGTAAGGCAGAAGGAGAAGGACCTGGTTAGTCAGGCTGGGTCAGGGCCACACCACCTCCTCTTTGACCAGGGTTTGATACAGAAATTTCCGCGGGGGAACATTAGCATTAGAAGGTGGGCCTATATACTTTGAGATGAGTGCACACATGCAGCCATTTATAAATAGATTAACCAACAAAGGAAAATTCTCTATTTAAACAGTGAGCAATATCCAGACCCCTTTACCCACTGCCCATGTGAAGAATATCCAGTTGTATCTATAAAGGGGAGGGGGAGGGGAAGTCCCAGTGTTCTCTCCCTCCCCCTTCTGTATCAAGTTCTGCTAACGTATGTTTATCCTAAGCATGCAAGCATTCAAGTGCACACACACACACACACACACACACATGTATCTATATATGTTGTTATTAGAAGCTATAATTTGTTGGTTATCGTTGCTGTCTTGTTGTTTTAAATAGTTGATATTTTTATTCTTGATTTTGGTCATTTTATCAATTAGTTTTTATTACATTTTTTCTGGACACTTGCATATTCTCTGTTCACAGGAAATGTTGCATATTTTATTAATAATGACATGACTCGTTTCCTGAAAGCCTCAACCATAATCTTACCAACACTGAAACAAAACCATACTAGGTAGTTGACTGGCAGAGAGAAGCCTTGAAGTTGCCCAATCAGGCGGCCATGATCTGATTCTTCTTCTGATTCTTCTGTCCTCTGAGAACTTGGCTATGATGATGAGTAAAGTCACTTGGTCTCTGGTGCAGTCACTCTGCCTGCCAGGGAAACCTGCTGACTGCACTTTCAGTTTGTAGCCCTAGTAAAGATGTACCCTTGAAGCTTGCCCACTCTTCTATCACTACTGCTGTCTCTGCATTTATTACTCTCTTCTGTTATGTGTATTATATACAGCATTTTGTAGAGCTGTGTGGCTCAGATGTGCAAGTTGGAGTTAGGTTTAGCATGACTGTGTACTAGTGGATGACTGGCCTCCATTATGTGTGTTGTTAAGGTTTAGTACAAACTGCATGTGCTGTTGAACTCGAGCTCTAACTCAATTTGATTGCTACTGGTATACCTTGTGTGATTGTCACATCTATGCACGACAGCCAAATTGAATTCATATATTTCTGTTTATTGTAACTTACATTTTATGTGATAACTAAAAGCAAGAACGTAAATTGCTGATAGGAGGACAGGACTTTTGCAATCACATGCACACATTTTCTAAGTGATGGAGTTATATCAATCATAATTTCACATTTGTTAGGTGCTGCCTCAGAGGGAATTACTGTTTTGGGGACCTTCGAAATACGGTAGTTCACGATAGCATCGCTAGCGCCTAATTTAGAGCAACTTTTCCTAACAAGGTAAAGCACATTGCCTGATGAATTTTGAGTGTAGTAACTGTTCCTAGCAACACTATTGGAAGTGCTCTAGAAATTTGCATAAAGAGTCCCTCCCTGAAGCATCTAAGGTAATTAAAGACCTTCTGTCATGCTATAACTTCACAGCTGTGTGTGTGCTAACTGCATAGATGGATACTGGAGGAAAAGCTATGGATGCTGGGCATTGCCATTCAATCCTTGGCATGTCACTGTGAGCACTATGAACATGGCGTGCCACTGTACCTCATATCCTAAATGTTGTCATGATTACTCATCCATTATTTATACATGCATGTCAACTTGTTGATATAAACTCGTTGATGAGTGTCCAACGGTTGTGGAGACTGTAACGATCCATTAGCGCCCGTCCATGAGATGGACATGCATTGCTGACAGACTCTGTGATGGTTTAGTTCCAGAGAGTGAGATGTGCTGCATGGAGGAGGGAGAGGGAGTGGGCGTGTGATGATACAAGTAATGGACCTGATGCCATCACAACAACCATTAAAAACACATCATCACTTAAGAATTATAATTTTTATTGATGTGTAATTTATAGCAGAGTGGCTCTCTGTAACGCAGTGAATTCAATAATGAATATTAGCGAACCATCTTTAATAGTGTCGCCATGTCAACCTGTTCATTGGATATACCAAAGCTTACAAGTAGTTGCATAAATTTTTAAAAATTCCTTTATCTCACTGTAATGTTGCATAGCAGCATCATTACTTTTTCCAGTGACACACATACAAGCACACACATACACACCATGTGCTCTCACATGACACACCATGTGCTCTCACGTGTATTGTGTTGACCTGTACATGTAAAAGTCCTTTCAGTTCGTCTCTCTGCCGGGAATGTGGGTAAAATACTTTTAATCCGTCTCTTTGGGCATGTTTGAAAGTTATCTGGTCTCCCAACCACTAGTTTGTTCGTGTGTGAATGTTGTAATCAAGTCATGGGTCTGTGTTTGTTTAGAAATTGTGTTTTGTTCGTGTGTTTGGAGGTTGGTTGTGATGGCATACAGACCAGGCAGCCAGTCTAAAGACAGAGTGTAGATAATAAACATCACTATGTAATTTCCATCCCAAGGTTGGTGAATTCTCTCACACTAGGTGTCCTGCCATCTGTAGGCTCTCTAAAAATCCGGGCAAATCTAATAACAGATTAGCAAAGATTTAAACAACAGACAAGTCATTGGGACTCTGGGAGGGCCGTGCAGTGGGGTGTATGGTTTGTGTATGTATGTGTGTTTGTATGCTAGGAGGGACACAAGGAAGGATTGGGGTATGTGATATATGTGTGTGCGTAGTAAATTATTCTTGAAAGAGTCGGCTGTGTGTGTATGTGTGTGTGTGTGCGCTCTTGTTGTGTGAACAAGAAATCTCCCACTAGTTTAGTTATGTTAACAGCTGTGCTGTACATACTTAAAATTTAGTACTTTTAGTGAGTAAATTACATATTTTCTCTAATGAGGATTGTTTAGTTGTAGTCTCTCCATACATTTTAAACAAGGTTTCGAGTGGTGTTGTTTGTGCATGTGTGAGTGTGTTCACACTTGTATTAGTTGATTGGCAAGCGAGTAAAGAGAGAGAGTGAGGCACTTGAGGCGTACCACAACCGAGATTCTTTTATTTATTAGCTTATTTACAAGGTAAGAGTGACCTCTTTTTTCAGCCACGGTACTAATTACCTAAATTAGTAAAGCATCTTAGTGATATACAAGCAACACAAAGTAAATGAACCTGTCCGCCATTCAGTAATGATGTAGATTTCCAAAGTTAGCTTTTGTGGGTAATTAGTGTTTATTGTCGTAATAGGAACAAAATTGCAAAGTGTTTCTACTCACGAGCTTTCATGATTGTGATTTTGTTGCTATTATAATGCAACTAAGCTAATGAATATTAAATACTATTCAATGAGTTTCAGACCTTGAAAATCAGCTTATCTTTGAGGGAGACATCAACGCCTGAACTTGTATTTACTTTTATAAAAAATAAAAAAATAAAAAAACTCACAAAAAACTTTCTCTTTGTTGTCTTTGAACAACTAGAACATTTCAATTTCAAAAGCTATAGAAATTATACCAAGGGCTATTTAGCTTATAGCCCCAACTTAAAGGATAATTTTTAAAAATAGAATATAGCTAGGCTAGCTCACTCACCATTTGTGCTGAAGCACATCACTAGTAATAATACCATACAATATGTGATCACGTGTGTGTGTGTGTGTGTGTGTGTGTTAGGTATACTATGTCAAAGTCCACTGCCCTCATCTTTATTCTGTTCTTTGCCATCATATTCCGCCTGGAACAACCGGTAAGAATACATACATACATACATACATACATACATACATACGTACATACATACATACATACATACACACACACATACATACATACACACACACACACACATACACATGCACATACATACATACATACATACATGCACATACGCATATACACATACCAACAAGCAATAGTGAGTGAGTTGTGCCTGGTCAGGTTGGCCACATTCATTCCAATTTCTACTTGAGGAATGGTTCACAAAATGTTGGAAATACGGAACAGGACTTAAGCCTTTGCTATTTCTATTTATTCTACTGCAATGATTATAAAAATTCATCATAATAACATGAACTTTTTGCCGTTTATCTTCTGTGTTAATCCCTTACAGGATTGCATCGCTGCATTCAAGGGGGCATTTGCCCCCTTTCCTCCTCCCTCCCTCCTCCCTCCCTCCTCCCTCCCAGAATTAATTTTTTTGTACTGACACTTTGATTATACAACATAGAATCAGCATACTTTAAAAATAGAAAAATCTCTGTTGTTGTTGTTGTTGTTGTTGTTGTTGTTGTTTTAGTTTTTACTGATTCTAAACCTACATGAGATCTGTTCTCCCCATGAGCCAGCAACTGCTCTAACGGATGTTTTGGGGTGCATTATTAATAAAATAAAAGTTTGGATCCTCCAGGGCTACTCAAGCTTAGGAAAGTCCCTGTGGCTAGAGCCGACAGTTTCTACAGAGACCTAGCAGGTGTTGGTGCTGCTCTTAGTTACCTCACCATTGCTCTTTATGGTCTGAGTGTTGGGGAGTATATGCAACAGGTCTGAGTGCTCACCTGGGATTGAGGTGATAATCTAATTCATGGCTAACCAGTAATGGAGTATTTGGGGCCAGCTGGTTGGAGTGAGCCAGTGGGTGAGATAGAGAGACACTCATGCTGTGGATTGAGGCTTGAGTAAAATTCACTTTCAGTGATGTGTGTAGTAATCTACCTACAACCTTTGCACCTGTTAATGTGTGTATGAGTGGGTGTGTGGGTGCAGTGCTCTAAATTGCATCCGTTTTTAAATTGCATTGTGTTCGCAAAGCTGTGACCTGCTGGATTCCACCCTTGATGTATGTATGTACATGAGTGAGTTTTGGGCTGAAGCACTTCATTCAATAATTGAATTTGCATAGGATTGTGTGCATACAATCAGGTACGTGCACGCGATAAAGTAGTGACTGCAGTGAAGTTCTACTTAGCTTGCAAGTGTCCCTAGAGCTGTTTGTTTAGTTCCATCCGTTACTAAAATGGAGGATGGCTCTGAGAATTCAGTTTTTGGAGAATAGCTGCTGGCTTAATATAGACTGAAAAAAATTTACATTTTAATATACTAAAAATTGTATTTCACCTTGTGCAATCTGTCTCTGTCATGTCTGACAAGTGACAGCTTAAATTAGAGTCTCCGGGGACATGAGGTGGAGGGAATGCGTAAAGCTCTGATAGCTAGGGTGTGAATTTGTGTGTTCGTATCAGGCCATCAAGAAGTATTGGGATTTCTTAAAGTATGTGCTGGGAAAAAGCATTTTTCCTCCGTATTCTCTAGATCTGAGTATTGCTGAATTTTATGTAGAAAGTATTGACATTGAATAAGGAGATCTGACTAGCTGGAATCAAAAAAAATTCCCCCACTTTTCTTTGGCCCCAGAATGCCTCACTTGTATGTCATTTATCATTAGATTTATTTCCATTGTGAGCAGATGGTGCGAAACCCTGTTCGTGAAGGCACTTCAAGTTGTGGTTACAAACTTGCAGCTTCACTATAGCTAGTACATAAGCGGCCATGATGCATACTGGTAGGTAACAATGCATCCTCTCTTAGTCAGATCCACAGTGTTACTCTACTCTACATCCTTGTGCTCAACGAGTCTCTTTGGTAGATTAAGAGAGAGATATACTCCTATGGTATCCATGGTACATAGTAAGATATGAGATTGCTATGATCATTCCCAGAATCACATTCAAGATGACTTCCTTACTCCCCACCAAAGTTTCCTGTCAGATTATCCTAGATAATGAGCTCTTTCAGAGGAATGTGATGACTGAGGTCTAGCTCAGGGAATCAAGTATCAGTTTCAATTCCATAGAGAGAGATGTGTTTCGCCATTACTTGGATCCAACTCCTGGAGACATGCATGTCAACTCTGGCAGGACACGGCAAATGTGTGCATATGTAGCACATTGAAACACACACTGATGGAGAGTCAGTCCAGCACATGTCATCCCTAGCCTTAGCAACTCCTGTACACGATGTTTTCTCGAAATCAGCAATAACAATGAATGGAACAAAATAATGAATTGTTGTAGGGTGAAGACGGCTTATGCTACAACTTTAAGATATGGATGGTGCCATCCCAAGGCCCCATGCAACCTACATACTGGTAGGAAAAAAAAGTGAAGTAAAAAAAAAGAGATGCCACATATAAGTCGATTTTTCCAAAACTGGTCACACATAGATATATATATATATATAATATACAGTATATATTCATATGTGCTTACTTATACGTTATGAATTTCAGCTCAATCTCTGTACTTTTTGTGAGAGAGTGAAGATTAGTAGTGTTGTAGTACTAGAGTTTTGTTTTATTATGAGAGAAGGTTGGACGAAATTTGCTTTATTAGGATTTTTCTGTCTCCAAAGTTCCTCACTATTGTTTTAAGTGCCACCTACCTACCTTTGAATTGTCCAAGTAATTCCTAGCAGGAGAAGGAATACATGTCGCATGTGTGTTCAAACTTGAGCTCCTACTAATTGGGTAATGGTCATCAGTTAATGGAGTTGTCAATAGTGATAGCATGAATGTGTAATATAATGGTATTTTTAGGGGGGATTTTGCCCCTCCTGACTGAAAATTATTATGGCCTTCACGGTGACAATTGCCACAAATTTTCATAAACTTCAGCGAAATTAGAAGCTCCTGAAATTAAAAAAAAAAAAGAATGTTGATGTGATTCCTCTCAAGTTTAATTCTAAAAAATACCCTGTTTGGGTTTTTTAAAGGCTGGATTGGATTAGGGTTAGGGGAGAGACAAGTCCCTACTTGTGAACGACATTTCCTTGTATGTGCTGGTTTTTGTTAAAACAACAGTTGGTGTTTAGTAAACATAAATGATGGAATTTTTTTAACAATAACTAACCAGTTGTACATAAGAGTTAGTGGATGCTGTGCAAGTGTTGGATGCTGTGCAAGTGTTGGATGCTGTGCAAGTGTTGGATGCTGTGCAAGTGTTGGATGCTGTGCAAGTGTTGGATGCTGTGCAAGTGTTGGATGCTGTGCAAGTGTTGGATGCTGTGCAAGTGTTGGATGCTGTGCAAGTGTTGGATGATTGGTGCATGCATGTAGTTACTATGATATAGTGAATTATATTCAATCTCATTGGGTGTGTACTTTAGTTATGTAGTGCAGTAACATATATGGCAAACCCTTCTTTAGTCATGCTCTAGCCCCCCCCCCCCCCCCCCCCCCCCCCCCCTCCAAAGCATCGAACATAATGCCAGCATAATAGGTAGGGAAGAGACTCTGACACATGTGAAAGCACATGGTTACATTTAGACTCTGTGGTAGGTAGTGTCTACCAAGCAATATACTGATTCATAGTACATCTTTGAACATCCAAGTTCACTATCATTATGACTCTAATTAATAATTTTCCATCGTTATTGGAGTATTTGATTGGGCATAATAGGAGCATAATAGGTAAGTTTCAAAGCATAATAGGTGAATTTGACCAGCATTAAAGCAGAGCATAACAGGTGAAAAATGGAGCATAATTGGCCAAGGCCTGTAACGGATGTCCATTTCCTTATTTGAATTTTCACATTTACATTTGACCTCAATGCACTTACATACATACATACATACATACATACATACATACATACATACATACATACATACATACATACAGAATCAATGCCCTTACATACATACACATACATACAATCAATGCACTTACATACATACATGCGTACATACAGAATTATTTTTCAATTCACATATTTAACACTTTCTCATTTACAAATAATGGCATTATTTTTGTGTGCTGTTGTTGTCGTTGCCATAGCGATTGATTCTGATTCTTGTTGTCCTCATGATTGTCACTGGTCTGGTCCTCTTCACGTATCACTCCACGACCTTTGACCTCGCCGGTTTCCTCCTGGTCATGTCGGCGTCTGTCATCACTGGGCTACGATGGACCACTGCGCAACTGTTCCTGCAGAAGGAGGAGCTAGGTGGGTGTGGTTTGGGCACACTTGTGGCACTTGAAGATTTCCTAGGACTTTTTTTTAAAAAACTGACATTATTATTCCACGTATTAACCCTCAGCACGCATGCGCGTGAGGGTTATAGCGGCCATCCTGTCTTTGTCTGTCTGTCACACTCAGATTACTGACAATTAATAGTTGATTTAGGTATGAACTTACTCAGGACGAAGAATTAAGACCTTTTATTGTGCTACTTTTTTAATTTTGGGCTAATCGTTGAGAAAACGCGAAGCTTTCAGCTCCACGTAATATGGGTAATGCCCCCTAACGTAACGTCATTATCACATGAGCAAATAATTTCTTGCAGCCAGCGGTATAGTTTGCTTTATGCTCAGGGAAGTTAATGGAGTTGAAAGAAGTGAAGTTCACATTCAAAATGTATACCAGTGAGTGTTTCTGGCTAGTTTAGCTTCTTCCTATGAAGACAGTGTTTCCACTCGAGCTATATTGATGCCTCATTAATAATAGCTAACTGATTGCTTGTTTTTTTTGAAAGGAGATTATATTGTAATAGCTTAGGTTAGTGTTTAATAGTGCTGAGGGTTCTCACCTTTGCTGCTTCATTTGTTCTTGTCTCGCTAGCTCAAGTAAATGTATTGGAGTGGTTTGAATTGTAAAAATAGACACTAATGTATTATCATCATAGTTTATCTCTTAATTTATACATAGTAGTTTTTATTATTAAATGATTATGTTTGTGCAGGTTTATCAAATCCCATAGACACAGTATTTCATTTGCAGCCCATCATGATTATGACACTCCTCCCTCTAGCAGTTCCCGTAGATGGTGAGTATGAATTGTGTGTGTAAAAAAAAAAGAAGGATCATGGGTACATTATAGTCTTCAGTTTAACTATCTCCTCACACACCCCCTCCCCTTAACCCCCTCATACAGTAAATAGCTAACTTTTTTTTAATCTCAATTTTTTTCCCGCCATGAATATTAAGTAGGTGTTGACCGATTCTGTTGCACTACACAAGTATGAATGTGTGTATGTATCTATATAATTAGGTACAGCTATAGGCACATCTGTGCTGGTGTTCCGAGCCTCCAATTTGCTAGAGTTTGGCTGGACTATGGCATACATCATACCAGCTGGTGTCCTGGCATTTATGCTGGCTGTATCAGAATACCTCCTCGTCTTTCACACCTCCAGCATCACCCTTTCCATATCAGGAGTCTTTAAGGTGAGTGGGCGTGACTGAATACATGTATGTATGCACATATTGGAGGGTATTTTTTACAAACCTTTTAGTCGTAGTCTAGTATAATCCGTTATTTTGAAAATTGGTGAACAACACGTTTTGCATGTGTAGAATGATACTAATTAATATTTAAAAAACAAAAAAAAAGGAAGTTGTATTAAGATAGTAAATAATGAGTGGACATACTAGGTTAACTGTATGTACTTATCTTGAGGTGAAAATTTGAAAGCTTCTGTTTAACAAAAATATCCGTTTTGGTGGGAATCACTATGCAGAAATATGTAACCATGGGACGTGGATTGCCATGGCAATGAAATTTAACCTACATGTAATTGTTGCCAAGGATTAAATTTTGTAACGGAGCTATGTAGCTGGAAGTTAATTACTTTGGTATGGATGTCTAAGAGCAGTTGACAGGTAAGGCTTGCCTAAGCAGTGGCTCCAGCCTGTGGGTGCCTGTACAGGGATGTTGTTTACCAGCTTTAATTGATTTAAAATTTGGGATTAATTGTTGGCTTTTGGAAACTAGATATCTAATGAAGATAAAGCCATTATAAATGTCTTTTATTTCCAAGTGTCCCAAGACTGACCTTGATTTAGTAATCATAGCACAGGTCACACGCACACACGCGTGTTTATCATAATCCATTCAGCATTGTGATTGGTCAATTGCAGTCATCCACGTTGCGTCGTGGCCTTTTTCTTTCCCAGCTCTAACCATTCTGTTCCCCAAACTCAGTCCAGTCTCATTTGTCCTGTTTTGTTGTCTTCTTTTGTTTGTTTGTTATTGTGTAGTGGGAATTGTTTTTGTAAACTTTGATTATCGCTAAGTAGTCCAAAGGAATAGCTAAGCTGTAGGCTTGAATTGCTGGGCTTTGGAATGATTATACAACTACACTGAGAACCAGCCCCAAACCTTTTCTGTTTGGATTTTCAAGAGTAAGCTGAAAAAGTGAGCTATTTTCATGTATTTTTCCACCCATTTCTCTCCCAAACTTTATTTTTGCTTTTTTGAAGTTTGTTAATTATTTAATCCCTATTCAAGAGAACACAGGTTTGTGTGGTAAGCTACTAACATCAGTCTTTCAGAATTCGTTGTTGTTGCCTTTGTTAAAGGAGAGACCATCCTCTTCAACGTGTTACTTCGGGAGCCCTGCTCAGCCTTGCTCATGGTTGTCCACATGTTTTGTGTTGGTAGTGACATTTTGGCCCATTCAGCGAAACAATTCCTGATTGTTGGTGTTGTTGCTTGGTTCGTTGAAGATTAGAAAATGTATCTGATGTTTGTTTTCGTAGTTTTTGTTGGGGATTTGCAGCTCGTGGCAATTTTAGTTCTTGTTTTGGACCCTGGATGGGGTCCAGGGCATGCTACTGTCTGGCATATTGAAACTTTCAGCTCAGAGAGTTGATACAGTTTGGGTGTTGATGTCCTGTGGACTTGGGCTTGTCTGGAAGTAGATAGTGCAGTAATTGTAGCTTAGAAGTGTTGTTGTTGTTTTTTACTGCTGTTTAATTTATAGAACACTCTTTCAGTGGACAGTGATCAGTAATTCAGTTGTTAGGGAAAGTGACAAACAAGGCTGAGCAAATATATTTGATTCATGTAAGCCACACTAAAAACCACAAACATGGATTCTTTTCTAACGGTCCCCCTTTCTTTGTAAATATCATTCCCACAGTATGTGTGCATGTGTTCCTATTCAGTATGTCTAAGTCCAGTTTATTTATAGTCAGTCTTTATTCAAGTGAAAAGCTTCCTTGTTTGTATTTCATGGAAGTGTTGGTATACTGCCTCACTGTCGATGGGATGAAGTGTAATGTACTCATGTTATGTCCCTCCCATCAGTGTTATGGTTGAGTACTTGAGTATGGATCTCAAAGAAGTTATTTACTCTGTACTACTTACCTAACAACATGTCTGTCTGTTGTATTTCGAAATATCAAACACACTTAATTCTTTCTTTTTGACATGTCCTTATGGCAAGTGTTTTAAATGTCTTAATATAAGTCTTTCATGTGGCTGGCTATTGTACATTCATTATACACACACTCAAGCCATATCAAAGGTTTATTCCCAAAAATTCTTTGACTAATTGACCAGACAAGGTGGACAAACAGGACGTAGTCTCAGAGAGTATTCATAGAGATGCAATTGAAGTTAGTGAAATAGAGTGATTTCATTTATTTTCTTTTTGAACGGAAACATTTTCTTAATGATATTTAATTATATTGTTATATATTATAATACATAATGTGCTCGGCTGTCAGTAACGAAAACGACGGTGTGTGTAGTCATGAATGGATGAGCTTAACAATTTGGTAAAGGATGAACAATTAATTTTCCTCTGATAAGTTTGTAAGACCTGGCTGTGAACGTCTGTTGTTGTTTGTCTCCGTAGCTCTTTGCCTTTTTTATTCCTGGCATTATTTCAAAGTCTTTTCTCCAAAATTTCTTGCACCCATGTTGATGTTAACGTTTTAAAGTAGCCTCCGGGTTGGGGGGTGGACACGCATTTGCCATATATTGTATATATCAAAATCTCAATTAAGACTCGAATGTAAGGGGCTCACTTTGCACGCTCAATTGTTGTTGTTGTTGTTTATTCTAAAAAAATGATTTTTTTTTTTCAACTAAAGTGTGTGTGTGTGTGTGTGTGTGTGTGTGTATGTGTGTGTGTGTTGTCCTGACTATGTTTCAATGCCCAGTGAGTGAGTGAGTGAGTGGGTGTGTTGATGGTGTTGTTGTCACAGTAACAATGAGTTTATTCCCATGTCTGGGAATCCATCTTGCCTATAGAGTGGGTACATCTGTGCCAGGTAGCTGTGATGTGATGGGAGGTGGGATTGGGAGATTATTGATTTTTAAATTGTAATAGCAAATTTTCTCAGCTCTAACAGCCAATGCACATTTAATTACAACTTTACCCAACGTTTGGACTTCTTGCTGATGTCCTATTTAGGCAAGAAGTCTGCAAGAAATCAAAACAGTGGGTTAAGTTTTAATTGAACATATATTTGCTGTTAGAACTGAGTATAATATATTGCTAGCAGTATAATTATTTCAGCCGAAAATGACTGAATTATTTAAAAAAATATATTTATGGTTGCTGTGTATATTTTGCTCCCTCTCTCACTGCTAATGTTTGTATGGCAGTATTGTCAAGTGTGAATCCTATTGGTGTCCCCTTACCATGTAGTGATCCATGAATTCTATCTTAGTTAAGTGTCGCTTCGACCATTTATGTATCAAACCTTCGTCATACATGCATGTCATGTGAGATATGTATTGGCACACATGTGCTCTGTGTTGGTTGTCATGCCAGAACATGTTCCCGTGGTAGTGACATGTCCCTGACATGTTCCAAGAGACTTCAATGATTGGATGAGTATGTCACGCACGCAAAGTGACCACTGACAGCATGTGGTTCACAGTGTGCTGTCCAAGTTGAGTTAGGACGATATCAAATATGGTAAAGGGTGGTTGCACTCACTGAAACCGAGAACCAATTATGATCATATGACTGTGATAGCTCTCACATGAAATTATTGATGCCCTTAGTGGTAAAACTAAATGCATTTTAGTACTATATTTTTTGTCCTTGAAATGTAGACAAGTTACAGTTTGTATGGTTAATCCTATAGACTTTTTTTGTATCAAGTTTTATAACAGCATTTTCTAACAGGCTCAGCTCTGGCATTTTTAGGGAAGTTTTTGGACCGCTTTGGCACAAACTTTTGAATAATGCATATCCAAAAGCTTAGCTTCTTCTGTTCATAGATATTAACATCTTGACTGGGACAAAGTGTGGTGTACTTCGATAAATATTGAACTATCTTGTAACCAATATGAAGTTGATATTAGGTCTACTTAATGTATGATATAGTGGAGAGTATCAAGTGTTTTACATGTATAGGGACCACTTTAGTAAAGGTCTAATAACTTCAACGAAGTACATGCCACAATTGCTGGTTAATCCAATGCACTTTTGTGTGTCAGTGAGTTACATGTGGTATGACACTAGGTAAAGGGTTATCAAGGTTTATACTTTAATTTTATAATCTTTTCCATCATCATTGAGCCGGTAAAGGTTATAAAGAGACTGCATTTAAAATGTATGTTGTTGTTTTTGTGTATAGGAGGTGATAATTTTGACTATTTCTACTTTGTGGTGGGAGGAGGAGAAGCTGAAGACCATCAACATAGCTGGCATGGTGGTGTGTGTGTCTGGCATAACCCTACATGTCCTGGCTAAGGCTCTCTCTACCAGAAGTAAGTACTCAACCCTGTGTGGTAAAGGAGTAGTAATAGCGTGAAGGAATAAAGGGTAGGGAAGACTTCAGGTGAATTCATTTCATAATTCATTTTCTGTATCAACTGGCATAAGTCTTGGGTCATGGCTTTTCTATCAACTTCAGTAGGAAGTTAGTGAAAAGAAGAAAAATTGTAAAAAAAAAAACAAAAAAAAAAACACTCATAAAAGTTAAATTTGTATCACTAATGACATCATTGTAACTAGTGTCTGTGTGTGTGTGAGAGAGAGAGAGAGAGAGGGTAAGTGTGTGTGTATATATGTTAAGCAAATGAAGAGGAGGGGGAGGGGGTCTTGAGTTGGAGAGTTGGCCACAAGTATAAGAACACTTTCAGAGTAATATTAAGTGAGTAATTTGATGTATTATTTAGAAGCTGAAAAGGATACCAAGTCTCTGAAGTTGGAAGAAGATGTGGTGGAGCTATTGTCCAAGTCTCATCCGGGGAATGAAAACTCTCACGGAAGTGACAGTGAAGAAGAAACTGTTTATGACAACACAAAACTTTAGAAAATAGTCAACACTGCACTTCACCAGACTATTTTTTAATTCTTTTTGTCACACACAAAGAAAGTCTTCAAGAAGAAGATTGCTGCAAAGTTCAGACATCTTTTTTTTTTTTTTTTTTTTTTTTTTTATCACTGTTTTTAAACTGGCAACAAATGATAGTATGTTTCAAAGTTCACTGAAGGCCAACTGTCATTGAGTTACCTATGCAACCCCAATTTGTTCACCCAATTGTATATAGATCAAATACAAATGAAAATAATTATAAAGAAACTGATTTGGTTCGTGTTGGCGTGTACAACCTATGTGGTAACATGAAGAATTTAGATACAATTATCCCAGCCTCAAAACTGATGTAAAGCAAATCACCATTTTTAAATGGGATAAATTTCTAAAACTAGCTAGATCTATTGTATATAGTGTAGTTTTAGTAAAGAAGTTTACATGTTAAAGACGTGAGTTTACCATACTTCCTCCCACTTTAGAAATTTTCCAATTAAAATTAGCTATAGGTAAATTATTATCATTATTGTTGTTGCTATGGGTGAAGAAAGTTGCCTAGTCCACCGGATACCTCTCATTTGTCGCATAAAAGTGATAGTAACAAGAATAGATAAAGATAATAATAAACATACACCAGCTGCTCTTTGCCAGAGTTTTATTATAGTACACAATGCTCAATGATATTATTTTCAACTTGTAATATCTGCTTCAGAAATGCAGGAAATATGTGAATGCCACAGGAGGATGCGAGTTTTCCAGGAGAATGCTGATACATCAAATGGCTGAATTATTAAGAGGATAGCTTTACCTTATCTCCAGGATATTCATCACATTCAAAGTGCATTAAAATTATTTCGTTATGATTCCTGCTGATATTAGTGATCGAGGCAATTGAAAAGGAAGTCAAAAATAATTAAAGCCAATAGCTGATAGCAATAGTTAATTGAAATTTGCAGTTGTGTTGACCATATCTGCTCTCTTTTTTTTTTTTTTTTTTAACAGCACCACTAAAAAGGAATTCAGTAAGAAGTTATTTTCCAGCATTATTGATAGGAAATAGCTATATAATAACATCAGTGGTAAAAGTTTTAGCTACTCCCTTTCAAATAATTGGCAGTGTCACTTTGAGATTTAAATAACTTACCAGAGTTTCCTATGATAATTGGGTATCTTGGTTCTATCCCTCTGGATTGAAGTTTCAGATAGCTAGTCTGATACAAGGGACAAACAACAAAGCATGAAATTTGCTCGCAAAATGGAAGGCTTCATACATGTCATAGTATGATGGCCGTGTTTGTGATGACCAGTCAGATAATTAAATGAAATCATATCAAGTAAAAGCAACTTTTGCTCGGTCTTAGTTATTACTGTATATGAAATAAACAAATTCTGTATACTGTGATATTAAAATATGCCATGATACAGGTAAAAAAAGAGTCTAATATCACAAGTGTATAATATGTATAACACCACAACTTGTAGGTTGGTATGAAATTTACACAACTGAGGAGCGAAAAGGCCTGAAGAGTGTAAATCCCTAACTGACCAAATATGGAGGGGTGCAACAGACTAGTACCATGGCTCTAGGCTTTCGAAACGCATAAAATCTAATGTTTGATTGGACGATTCACTTATTCACCTCCTAGGAGGTGGGTATGAAATATATTGACTGTGAATTGAGCATTCTGATTGGACTGTTTGAACATACCATGATACAAAACGTGCTGAAACTACCACTTGTGACATGCTATCATACACTTTCCAACTACTGGCTGATGGCCAAGGACTATTCTACCAAAGTTAGCTATACATAGCTATACGTTGTGCAATCAATGTTGGCTAACAGCACATCACGTGTGGCTACACATGTCAATTTTCACACAAAAAAAAAATGTGTAGCTACTTTAATGTCTTGTTGGGCAACGAGTAGCTGGTCTTTGACAACATTTTGTTCTTAGTTTGTCATTAGCTATTTTTTGTTCAATAAATTTTACTAATTTTTTCAAGGACTTTTTTTTAGCTAATTCATGTAGGAATGTTAAGGACAAAGTTTTATGGCAACCATTGCTACAACTGCATCTGCAATGTAAGCATTATTACATGTTCCACAAATTTATGCATCAACTTATGTAACCCATCCACTTAGAGAAAGGTTCCTGATCAAGTTGGCTACAGACAAAGCTGAATCTGAAATCCCAGCTTTAACAAAACATTTCTGACTTTTATATTCCGTCACCTCTGACAATGCAAGAGCTACCCCATTTTTTTAGAAACATCCACCGAACCACATACTTTCAAAGAATTACTGCATTCATTAATTTTAGCTGGAACAAATTTTAAGAAATGCTTATGACAATAAGTTTTAAAACTTTCAATAATCGCTAAGTGTCAAGAGATTGCTACTTGGATGTAGTATTAGGTGGAAGACAGCAGAGAAATGTTGCTAAGTCATCCTTTCAATTCTTCAGGATAGTAAACTGCATTGTCAAGCAATAACACAATAAGATTTACTGTGGCAATATTTTTGTATCTGCATCTGGGCATAAAGAAAATCCAGTGGTGATTTGGAAGTATGACAAGCCTACGAGTCTAAAGTGGTTCAACAAAACACAATTTATACCTGTTGATTACTACAGCCAAAAAAAAACAAAAACATCTTGGATGGATGGGGAGATTAAGAAATTTGTCTTAACAACTAAATTCTCGATTGAGCAATACAAATCGTACAAGCTTATCTACTCTTCTAGCCACCTTTACCCGGTTTACTCTTCTAGCCACCTTTACCCGGTTTACTCTTCACTCCAAATCCCCAGTTCCATCCATGTTCCATATACTCTCCTTTTCATACCCAGCAACAATTTGTGGAACACTTTCTATGCACCATGCACACTGTCTGATTCACCATTTATCTGTACAGTTGCAATAGGTCATGAGCTGTGTCCATTGTTCGGAGAACAGAGGTGTCTGTATTTTCGACGGTTCAAAATATATTGCGTCAATACGAAGTCAGATCAGGGTCAAGTAATTTGTCCACTGTATACAGGTTGCCAGGTTTTTGGAGTGTCCTTAACTCGAGGTTAAACTGTATTTCTGACTTGGACTCTACACTGGAAAATGTGAAACTATTACGGATTGAGTGTGATACATAAAAGATTTGTACGATGCAAGTAGTAATATTGGACTATAAATAACAAGGAATGGTAATTGTAATTGTTTTTACAGTAATTATATGGCAATTAGATGTGGTAGCTACATGAAACCAAATTAATTTTTGTTACACCTAAAACATTATAGTAAACTAACCAGAAGTAAATTTCACATAGCTAGGACGACAATAACTAAAACTAAAAGTCATAGAGCTGATGAATTAGCTAAAACCTAAAACTTAAAAAATTTTTTTTAAATCAAAATCAATAATATAGCCAAACATTTTTAGTGACATCACTGATAGAAGATAAATGACCAGTGGTAGTCCCAAGAAGAAAACCCTAAAATTGATCACTTGAATTAAAAAAAAAATTGAATTCTAAAATAACCAGAACTAAAACTTAAATGAAAGTTAGTAAATTTGAAAAACTAAAACTAGAATAAATAATCGCCATGTTTTAGTGGAAAGATACAGTAGGGATAATATAGCAATGGCTGATGAGGATGCATGGCCTCAGGTCAGTCAGAATACATATATCAATTTAGCTATTGTAAAATCCCATGAAGTACAAAATATGAGCACTTTCATCTCTGAAACAATTCGAGGTGATGCAGATGATATTTATGGGGAGAAGGGAGATATAAATTATGAAGAAGCCTTTCAGAGTATCAACCATGGGAAGGTGGTAATTGTGAAGGGTTGACCGGGGAGTGGGAAGACAACCTTGGTTCATAAAATTAGTCAGGATTGGAGAATATCAGTTACTATCGAGTGTGGGGGGACAGAACATAATGGGTTGAGATGGAACCATATCAAGGCCATTTTTCTGATTCATCTTCGTGGGTTTTGTGGAAATCCCTTTATACAATTGGAAGACCTCGTTAAATGTCACTTCTGTAATAAGGAAACAGTAGAAATAATTTGTCATTATATATCCTAAAACAGGGAGCAGGTATCTGCTTTATTCTAGATGGTTTAGATGAGTATCAACCAAGCAACAAAGAAAATTTTATATTTAAACTTATTAATAAAAAAATACTCGATAAGTGTGTTGTAATAGTAGCTTCTCAGCCTGCTGCAGTAGCTAGGTACAGATCAGCCAATAGGCATATTGAAGTTCTAGGCTTTTTCAAGAAGCAAATATCTGAGTATATAGACTCGTACAATTTTTCGGCTGACCCTGCCCATTCCAAGTCCATGTTAAAACACTATCTCAAAGAGAGACCAAATGTTTACCACATGTACTATCTCCCTCAGTTAGCTATGGTCTGTTTTCTGTTTTGATAAAATTACTGAGGAAAGCTTCGCAGCTTTAACCAAAAAGACAAATGAAAGAAAGACATGCATTGAAGATATAGAAATCCTATATTTTTCTGGAAGTGAACTGCCTATAAATTTCGTAAACTTTTTAATAAATTCTCCTGATATTTTTCGTTTCTTCGACTATCAAGCAAGTTTAAGTTTAAAAAATATTATATCTTTTTCAAAAACACAAACACACGAGGTTGAACATCATTGAATTTCAACAACAATTGGGGTCAAAATTGATATGTAGTCAAATTTATGTTCATGGAGTTACTAATAAATCTTCTATTTCAATATTTTGAATCAAATCTTGTGTCTTGTGCTTCTATCTTAGCTAGCATTATCCTTGGTGGCATTGAAGTGCAAAGTAATTTTATTGAAGCAGAAGTTGCTGAAATATGTTCAAATATGATGTGTGTACCATCAGAGTCTTTCATCAGACTGTCTTTACTTGATCATAAAATTTCTGATGAGATCTTGATGGTTTGTGAGAATCTAAAGGAAGAAGATGTAATTCGAGAAATGGAGTTTATTATTGACTCATTTCAATGTTAAGAACATGGAGAATTCGGTGCTTTTTTATTGCATTATTTTGATGTGATTCCTGTTGGTGATTGCATAATCATTCTTTTAATTGAATTTACAAATATTGCAGAGCAGAACTTTAAAATATTTATATTTCCAAAGTGTGCTAGCAAATTTTTAGAACTGGCTACCACCAATTTGCTTGTTGACATCAGATTTATGGATAAGGTAGATCATTTTCTAGAAATATTTGTTACATATCACAGTTCTGTTAAAGTACTGAAAAGACTGAAAAATATTTGTATATCAAATTTTCTTGGCCTGACTTATCCCATTTCATGTACCATAGCCAAGTTAGGCAATTTCATAAACCGCTTAGAATTAGATGGAAGCAACATAATTGAAGGGGGCCTACCAGCTTTAATGTCAAGCACAAATGCCTTGTGCCAACCTGGTTTCTATTACAGTTTCCAGAAGATGTGCAATATGTATGTTAGAAACTTTAGAGAGTAGTAAAACATTGAGCCAGATTTGTTTACGCGATTGTGAAATCAAGTCTTTGGATCCTCTGTGTAAATTAAAGCTGAGAAAAATAATTTTCAGAAACAACAAACTTAATATACCTTGTGTACAATTTCTTAGGCAGATTCTAAACCAACGGAGTCAGCTACAGGAGCTTTGCTTAAGCCATTGCAACTTAATTAACTGAAGAATGGTTTTCATGGTTAATTGATGGTATAAAAGAATGCCATTTGTTATATGCTCTTGATATTAGTCATAATGAGCTGGGAAATAAAGGTTGCGAAAGACTTTCAGATGCACTGGTTGAGCTGGTTAGATCCAGTGATGTGCACTTGCAGAACTTAATAATGAGTCACTGTGCTATTGGGGACAGTGGGATATTTGCCCTTGCTAATTTATTAAAGCTTCTTACTATAGAATTATTTGCATTAGATATAAGCCAAAATGATTTTTCTATACATCAAGGAGCCAACCAAGTAGCTCTTAATTTGCAGCATTGTGTCAATCTTCATGAAATATGCTTAGATTTAAAGCTTAAAGCCTTTACCTCTGGTAAAAATACTTTCTTTGTAAAGAGCCTAACTAACGTTCTTCGTAATGCAGAGAGGTTACATAAACTTTTGATCAGTCATTTGCTGATAGATTCTCCTGAAGAGGAAATAATTTTAAGTGTTCTCAAGTCGAGGAAGCACTTACGTGTTTTGGAAGTGAGCAATTGTTCTTTCAGAGCTTCATTAGAATTAGGATCAATGATTCAGAAAAGCATCCAGTCACTTAATTTAATTAATAATGCGTACACTCATAGTGATTTCATGCTTTTGTGTGATAGTTTTGGGTCATGCAAGTTATTAAAGTCTCTCAATTTAGGTGGTACAAGAATCTTGGGGGGAAAACGTTGGACATGGATGTATTTGAAACTTTCTTCCAGATTATGCATCTAGATTTTATAAATATGGAAAGTTGGGTTTTGTATGTGGCTGAAGAAATAAAAAAGTGTATGAATTGCAAGTCTTAAGTTTTCGCAGTTGTAACATACAGGACAAAGGAGCTATAGTACTTTCTGAAGGAGCAAAAAACAGCCAGAATTTGCTTTCAATTGATTTGAGCTTTTAAAGAAACCTTTATTAAAATGTTGCAAATTTTAATTGACTGTCACAGTTTGAACATTTTGCATGAATCCTTTTACGCTCTGAACATAAAAGTATCACACTTGGGTATTTGGCTAAAAGCACATTACTGCTGTATTTAGATATGGCTTTTAGAATTCAGGAAAATGCCAATCATCTATGAAGACTCAGCGTAAGCATTCAAAACCTTTTCCTTACCCTGTTGATAGTATTATCTCTACCACTTACAACCCAAGTTCTACAAGACTGCAAGTAAGACGTGATTGGGGGGAAGAGAGAGGAGGGGATTTGAATCAGAACTATGTTCTAATTCAATCACACATTTCTCATCATAGGGGTAGGTAAAGGAAGGGTTTTATGGCAATGAGATTCCCTCCCCCACCCCATACTTCGTTCACCCTCCATACTTTTTCCCTGACAAAACATTTTAAGAAAAAAATTAAAATGATATATGAAAAATCACAGCCTTACTGTCCTGTTAGTTTGTTTAAAATGTCAAATACTTCTTTTCTACATAGTTGAGGTGCATAATTCATAATAGTTTGTCCTGTTTTCATCTGTATGACTTCAATATTTTCATTTGGCTAAACTGACTGTACAAAATCCCCCCCCCCCCCCCCCCCCCCCCCCCCCCCCCCCCCCCCCCACACCTGTATAAATCACCTCGAGAGCCAAAGAAAAAAAAACTCACCTAAAATTGTAAATGATGCTCCCAGGTGAGCGGTTTTCTTAAGATGTCTCATGAAAGCTAGCTTGCAGCGTTTCTTTTAACTCGTAGTGCAGCCACGCCCTTTTCTCCCCAGAGCAGCTCAGGTATATAGTGAAGACCCTTTACCGATCATTGACCGTCAATGCGTGGTGGTATAAATTCTCCAGTTTCGCGTATTTTGTGCGTGGTGGTGTGAGTTGTAGGAGGCTGATGGTGTCGTAAAGATAAAGGTCAGGCTCGACGGAGCCCCCCAAAGAACAAGAGAGATGTCATTGAGATGAAGTAATTTACCAAAGTTTTTTAGTGGTAGTGATTTAGTGTGGGTGAACTAGTGTGATTGTAATTTATGGTGTGTGTATCTGTATAATGTTTGAGTTTAACTTTGGGTAGCTGTAACTTTTTAATGACCACTTTTGAAAGAAAGTATTGATTGAAATTTGTCTAAGTTTAGGTATTAGTATCTAGCAGCAATAAAGAGAAGCCTCAGCATCATAGATGCAGCCCCCAGAAAATATGCTGAATAAATCTGCTGGGATGTTGGTTCTAATCTTTAAGATAGCTTGGCAGTCATTATGTAGGGTAGGCAGTAGCTAGCTACTTTGTCTAAATTGCGAATGCAAATTTTATCTGGAACTTGCACGTAGTGATCAGGCAACTGACAACTGAAAGTCCTCACTGTTTCGAGGCTGCCCTTAATGTTACTTCAATGGTCACTTTTTAGTTATTATAATGTAGCTGATGATTTAAGCAAATTGTTTTGGGATGGGGAGGAACTTTCGCTTGGGGTGGGAAATCCCATGTTTCCCTCCCTTCTCTATAAAACCCTAACCTTAGTCAAGGTTAAATATTGGGTATTTTATAGATTCACTGCTGACAAACAGAGATAGAGCTGCAGACACAGATTGTATTGCATGACATAACATTGGGCAATGCGAGTACTGAGACAATGATAAGGAGTTACTATTGTGTTAAAAGTACTCGGTCACATTTTGGCACACATTCATATTTACTCAAGTCAGGAGTGTTTGATGACCTTATGCATGCAAACACATGTTTGGACTATATTTAGAATCAGGAGTCTAACACATCTTGAGGTTACTTACATTAACTTTTTCCCCCATCTCTATTTTCAGGCTGTTGGGAGTTCCTCCGTGCTATCTGCAGCATTGATGGAGCTATGAGGACACTGGAACTTATGAATACAGAACCGAATAGGTCTGGCTTTACTCCTCTACAGTGCACCTCCACTGGACAGCTGACACTGTGGAATAGCTTTGGGAGAGCCCCCAATGCTGCACTTCTATATTAACGGTGAGATTCCGTTTTTCTAGTTAGTAGAGTATCCCCACACACTTTGTGCTTGAATTTTGTAGCTGATATTTGAATTGTAAGAGAATGCACAAAGTTAGCATGATGATCACTTTTAATGTTAGAGTGGAGAGGCTAATATACATTAGTGACCATTGGTTGGAAAACTGTGCGTCATGTGGCACAAAAAATTGAAAGCTCATTTAGTATCAGATTTATAACATGTCTATTGACAAGACACCCTATATCAATATATTGAAATGTCACCTCTTTTAGGATTGGTGACCTTTACCAAATACCATTATGACAAGACTCCTTGTGTTATATGTGGGATTAGCGTAGTAACTATGATACACCTTTAATAGTGCCTATCTCACAGGACTGTCAACTCTCTCACTCCAACAATAACTGTTTAAATACTTTATGCTTGTCAGATACATAACATGTGATTGCTGACTAAATGTGAGTCCTGGTGAATGGGCCTGTTATTGGAATTAGGAACCCTTTACCAAGTTTTAGACTGGGTTACCGTATTTGACATACTTTACGGTTGACCAATGCTTGTGACACAACCTCAATCTTTTCCAAGGCTCTATTTAGATTAGGAATTCTTTACCAAATATTAAATTTACAATGTGGTGACAAGGTACCCTTTTACCATGAAATTGGTTGATGTAGGAATGGGAACCCTTTACCAAGTACTTGTGTTCTCTTATTGTGACAACACACCCATTACTATTTGGTTGACCAGGTTCAAGTACCTGTTTAGATGAGGAACCCTTTACCATAATCTGATTTACGTTGTTGTGACAAGACACTCTTTACCGAGCAGATGTGTTCTAAGATTCATAGGGAGTGCTTTCTTATTTTCCTAAACATTACTTTTTTTTTAAATGCCATATTATTATTAATAAATGTTATTCTCTGTATTAAATTAGAATGATGTGGGGTGGGGGCAAAATTATAGTAACTTTTACGGCTATCCAATTTAGCGTAAACTCTATAATTATGGAGCTAGATTGACAGCAGTAATTTGTTGTAAGCTATAGTTTGATGGATTGAATGAACCGTGTAGGCAGTAATTGGCAGCCTATACTATGGTGGGGAGGAGAGATAAATATTTTAGTGTATTCTTAGCTATTACATGAAGTGGTAGGGAACTGAACAGTCAGTTTGTACACAAATGGGTATCAATACAAAAGACACTTAGTAGAATGTTTCCAATCATAATAGTATTGATATGATCCTAATAGGTTAAATGAGGCCCTTGCTGTCTTCTAAACATTACTATTGTTGTTGTCGTCATTTTTATATAAGTGCAATACAATTTTTATTGGAATTTTATTTAAATTTACTTGTGAAAATAGTATGACATGCTGAGATTTGGGAAAAGGTGTGGAATGTCTGAAGCAGTGTTGGGTCAAGCCCAGTTGAGCTTAAACCTTTTTGAGCTTAAGCCCAGTGAAGAGGCTTGAAGCCCATTTCATAAAAAATGGTCAAGAGCTTGAGCTTGGACTTAAAGCTCTATCACAAAATATTGGGCTTGAGCTTAAGCTCAATTGATTGATAGTTGTTTGCTGAATGGAAGCAAAGAATCAATATTAGTAGACAATAACACTTTCCCATTTTACCTAATAGGCTATTAGCCACAGCCAATATTAGTAACTTTCATTAATAAAGTCATTTCCTTTTTGTTAATTGAATTATGTAATTTTCAATGTTCTTTCACAATAAATGAATAATAAAGAATTTCAACTTCTGAATAGAGCTTGAGCTTGGACTTAAGCCTTTAAATAAAGACTTGAGCTTGGACTTAAGTTCGATTTGAAATTGATGGGCTTGGGCTTAAGCTCTAAAAATCTATAAAGGCTTGAGCTTGGACTTAAGTTTATAATTACAGGGCTTGACCCAACACTGGTCCAAAGTCAATTAATTATGTTTTGTTTTTGTTTATTGTTGCTGTTTGTAGATCACTGCTGACATGAGTGATGAACAGTTTTAATCATCCTGGCTGTATGAAGAATTCCTGAGCATCTTCATTCATTCATGAACAGTTAATTTCACCTATCACACAGATACAATGTCACATCACGGACCAATATTTATTGCATTTGCTGATTACTGGAATAAATTTTATACACTAAAATATATGGCTATAAAGTGAGTATTGTGAACGCCATTTGGAGTGTTGTAGTAGCTAGTTTAAGGGAGTATCACAACACTCCATTGGTAGAGTATCAATAACACCATATTTGGTGCATTATGAGCTCTGATAGGGTGTAGTAGAACACTTGGTCCTTGAACATGGATGTATCACAACACTCCATTTGGTATAATGAAGGGTGTACAGGGGTGTAACTGAACACTTGCTCTAGGTGAAATGGAAACACCCCATGAGTAGTAGTACAGCCAGTGTTACCTGGACACCTCAAAATGGGATTCCCATGCACCCCATTTTTAACAGTGCAGGTCGTGGAACTCCCAGGTAGCGGAACTCCAAGGTCGCTGAACTCCAAGGTCGCTGAACTTTAAGGTCGCTGAACTGCAAGGTCACTGAACTCCAAGGTTGCTGAACTCCAAGGTCACTGAACTCCAGTATTCAAGGTTGCTGAATTCCAAAGTTGCTGAAGTCCAAGACCGTTAAACTCCAAGGTCACTAAAATATAAGTTAACCTTGAAGTTCGGCAACCTTGAAGTTCGGCAACTTTGGAGTTCAGCACTTGGAGTTCGGACGACCTTGGAGTTCAGTGACCTGTGAATTCTGCAAACTTGAAGTTCGGCAACCTTGAAGTTCAGCGACCTGTGAGTTCGGCTAACTTGAAGTTCAGTGACCTTGGAATTCGGCGACCTTTGAGTTCAGTACCTAGGAGTCCAGTAACTTTGGAATTCAGCAAACTTATATTTTAGTGACCTTGGAGTTTAACAATCTTGGACTTCAGCAACTTTGGAGTTCAGCAATCTTGAATACTGGAGTTCAGTGACCTGGGAGTTCAGTAACCATGGAGTGCAGCAATTTAGGACTTTAGTGGCTTTGGAGGTTGCCGAACTTCAAGGTTGCCGAACTCACAGGTCGCCGAACTCCAAGGTTGCCGAACTCCTCCAAGGTCGCCGAACTCTAAGTGCTGAACTCCAAGGTTGACGAACTTCAAGGTTGCCGAACTCACAGGTTACTGAACTCCAAGGTTGCCAAACTCACAGGTTGCCGAACTCCAAGGTTGCCGAACTCCTCCAAGGTCGCCGAACTCTAAGTGCTAAACTCCAAGGTTGACGAACTTCAAGGTCACCAAACTCCAAGGTCACCAAACTCCAAGGTCACCAAACTCCAAGGTCACCAAACTCCAAGGTCACCAAACTCCAAGGTCGCCAAACTCTAAGTGCTGAACTCCAAGGTTGCCAAACTTCAAGGTTGCCGAACTTCAAGGTTGCCGAACTCACAGGTTACTGAACTCCAAGGTTGCCAAACTCACAGGTCGCCGAACTCCAAGGTTGCCGAACTCCAAGGTTGCCGAACTCCAAGGTTGCCAAGGTTGCCAAACTCACAGGTCACTGAACTCCAAGGTTGCCGAACTCCTCCAAGGTCGCCGAACTCTAAGTGCTGAACTCCAAGGTTGACGAACTTCAAGGTTGCCGAACTTACATGCCACCAAACTCCAAGGTCGCCAAACTCCAAGGTCACCAAACTCCAAGGTTGCTGAATTCCAAGCGCTGAACTCCATGATTGCCAAACTTCAAGGTCGCTGAACTCCAGTAATCAAGGTTGCTGAACTCCAAGTTGCTGAAGTCCAATTTCACTTAAATATAAGGTTGCTGAATTCCAAAGTTACTGAACTCCAAGGTCGCCAAACTCCAATGTCACCAATCTCCAAGTCGCCAAACTCACTGATCGCCAAACTTCAAGGTCGCCGAACTCCTAGGTCGCCGAACTCAAAGGTCGCCGAACTCCAAGGTCACCGAACTCCAAGTTGCCGAACTCCAAGAAGAACTTGCTTTGGGTTACCATCAACTGGTACATTCACTTTCTGAAGAGAGTACCAGTGTCACGCTCCCTGCACTATCATGTTTGAGTCTCACTTGACTGACTTTCTCACTCACAGAACTAACCTCCAGGGCAAAGAAAAGCCAATTACCATCCATGGCTATCAGATATAGTATTCTAGGACCTTCACTTACCAGACTAGCATTGTATTCTCCTCCATACTAATTTACAGCCTCTCATTATTATTGTACATTCTTCATTATCAATATATTGCCCTACATACAGTGTTCAGATTCAATAAAACAAAATTGTTTACTACATGCAGATTAAAATTAATAGTTCAAGTTACAAATGTTGTAAAAAATAAGCAACATCTGGAATTGAATATACTGTATCGCAAGCAAATATGCCACATTAAATACAAGTTGTAAGTGTTTCTTAATGCATAAGCTTTAACTATAAGTTTGCTAACTCTATAATCACTAATTTTGCAATCTAAATAAACTTTATACACTTAGTTACAGGAACAGGAGTGAAGAAGAAGAATGAAAAGGAGCTTCAACAAGGCCACTGGGGAAGTCTTCTGGAAAACTATCTCATCACATGGACTCACCATGTTCTTTAATTGCCTTACCTTCCAGTGAATGTATTTCTTCCTGTAGAATAGCAGGTTTGAGGAGATCTTTGATCATTATACGAAAACTGACTCACTAGATTTTACAAGAACCTTGGTGACTTCTAGTCACTGCAAAAAAATTAATCCAAGCAAAACATCAGTTGCTCTTTCTGTGGTAGTTATTTATCAATTAATAAATGGTGTTGCTTAATTCGATATTGCAAGGCATTTTAAAAACAAGTGTAGCTACTACAAGAAAAGTGATTGAAAGCAATGTCTAATCTAGTTTAAAAAAATTGCTCACACAATTTGTCTAAGTATTATGTCTCCTGTTTTTTATTGTGAGCTGAAGAGCATTATAATCAGCTTGAGATGTTCATTGTTCAAAACTGTAAAGGCTCAGCTCTCTTCTTTTCGTAAAACGCTCGCTACATTCTCATGAATCAATAATCCAGTGTGTACACTCCATAAGTATTGAAATGCAAGATTAATACTAACTTACATCAAGTATAAAAACTTACAACCACTTAAATGAGAGGCCAACAGTAACTTCATCAACTGTGCAGTGACCATGTAGCATAAACCACATCTATATATTCTTTTTAATGCCCACTACCATGATATAATAAAATGTCATCAACACCTGAAGGCAAAGCCTGAATTGAGTATTAGTATGAGTTATAGCACGGGTAACTTACTGATGAGTATGAAGAAGAACTTAGCTTATTTTGAATCTAGAATTATAGTACCATAATAATGCTGGCCGGAATCTATATCACTTTGGTTTCTCTGTCTACTTAAACAGTTAATTCTGTCTTTACTTTGACTCATCACAATTATACTCATTAGATGTTTTTTCTTACTTTCACAGGCTTTTTCAAACAATACAGAATTAAACATATCTAGAAATAGTGTACTGTTTTTTAACGATCCACACCAGGCTGATCACTGACATCAATTAGTGGTTATTGTTGTTCAGAGTGACTGTAGATTCAAGGCTGAGAAAAAGTGCATAATATTCAGTCTAAAAGCTGTCAGTAGGTGCTTTTAAATAGGTCTTGTGGCGTTTTGGTTAGTTCATTTCTCTGTGTGTGTGCCTCTGTTTATTTTCTATTTTATTATCTTAATTTAGAACTTGCTATCCAAAAAAGGGGCGGGAGGGGGGCAAGCTATCCCTTATCTACATCCATGAGATCAAAGTAGTTCTGTATGTGTAGACTCTGCCCGGCATTACAAATTGGCATTATCTTGAAGATATCTTTCAATTAATACCAAGTTTTGAACTGATGCAACAAATCAAAAAGTACAAAAGTTAAATAAAGTTTACAATAAGAAAAATGAAATGCTTACTTGATGAATTGTGATACAGCAAATAATGTACGAATAATGAAATCACAACTTACACAACAAGTTTTAGACATTGACAACCACGTAAAATGTGTGAAATGTGCTGGATGGCTTCTTTGCTGATTTTATTAATACTAAGATCAAGTTTCTGTATATTTAAGCAGTCTTTTGCTCCTTCAGCGAGACACTTTGCTCCAATATTCTGGATACGACAGTTACGAACACTTAATACTCGAAGTCTGTCACATTTTTTTATTTCTTCTGCGACACAATAAGCACCAATGCTATGCAAATTTGTATTGTCTAAATATAATTCTCGTACATTGGATGAAATTTTGAAGAATTGTAATGGAAGAAGCCAATCTGACTTAAAAATTTTTGCACCACTTAAATTTAGAGAGTATAGAAATTTGCATGTCTGAACATGCTGGCAAAGAAGTTCAAAGTCATCAGTGGTATACACGTTATTACTTAAATCTAGAGATCGAAAATTTCCTTGCCGAACTAAGCCTGATTCAAGAAGATTACAATTGATACCACAGTCACTCAATTTCAAAACTTCCAAATGGTTTCTCGTTCTAATTATTTCTGCAAAAGTCTCAGCTTCAGTGTTATTGAATTGCACATTGCTAAGATGTAGTATGCGTATATTTACCATCTTTCTTATTGCTGTCATCAAATTACTCAAATAAGAATGATTGATATTTTTGCTGACATCTTCTTGTGTTGTCGTCAGGCCTGCATATTCGAATTCTAAGCCCACTTCAAGGAGATTGACGCAAGATTGCAACGCCATCACAATTTCATCTGCTCCTAAAATTGTTGGGATATTGTGACTGATGTCGAAAACCTGCAGATGTTTTGATACTAGCAGTAATAACTCCACAAGGGCACATATCCCATCATCCCCAATTTCACAGTGGCACATCCTGAGTGTGTGCAAATGCGCTTGATTGAATGTAGCATGATGACACAGCACTTTCACCAGAACTTTGCAACCGTCATCCCCAATCTTGTTGTGACTGAGATCCAAAGTATGTAACAGTTTGCATTCCTTGATGCCTTCAGTCAATAAAGAAAACAATTCATTCGTGATACCACAATGAGTTAAACTCAACTCTTGCATCTGCTCCCATTTTTTCAAGAGCTGAGCCAGAGATGTCATTGTAGGGATGTTCACTGCATTGTAGCTCATGCGGAATAGCTTCAAATTAAACTGACAGAGATGTTTATAAGCTGATTTGAAATCTGCGCTATCAATGTCGCAGTTATTAAATGAAATTTGGCTCAAAGTTTGAGTCGTTGACAAAGACTCTAAAATATCAGAAATAATGTCCGTACATTTTCCAACAACTTTCAAGGAAATCAAATTTGAACAACTATTCAAAGTTTGGTACATCTCTTGGAAATTTTCAACAGTTATGCAACTGCTGTCCAACTCCAAATGTTTCAAAGAATGCTTAAATTGCACTATGATGTTAGACACAGGGTAATATTGGTTGCGAAAATTTGAAATTTTTAGTTGTTGACAGATAACACCTGAGTCACGAAATAGCTGCTTAAAAATTGTTTGAGCCTTTTTTATATAGCCAGTGTCGAGTCTAAGCATACTTTGGTTAGAGAGTTCTGAGTTACCCATTACAACTTGGGGAAAAATAAGAATTTTAAAGTCTGTAATCGAGTCCGTGATATCAATAAATATGACGACACTAAAACCATCAATAGGAATCCAGCAGGTGTATTGTAGCAATGAGCTATTCATTCTGGAGTCACCATTAAGCCCTGAAGAAACGGTAAATTCTATATCTCTAGTAAATTCTTCGTAACTCAGACTCTCACAAATCACAAAAATGTTGTCAGAAATATCCTTCTCTAATAAAGAAAGTCTAACGCAAGTACCTGATGAACATATTCTTGAGCAAAATTTGTTCAGATTATCAATGCATTCATCATTTAGTGTATCCATTCCATTAATAAGGATATCCATTAGCATTGAAGAAAAGCTTTTAGGCTGTGAAGAAAAGCTTTTAGGCTGATTTCTGCCAACATCTAACAGTGAAGAAGCCAAAAATTTCACTATTTTCAAATATCCCAACTGGACAATTAATTTTAATTGTTTTTTGTCTGTTTTCAACTGAATCATTTTGAAATTTGGAAAATAAGAAATAGAACTCAAATTGTTGATTTCAGAGCACATCAGTTGCAAAGAAGTGGGTGTGCCAACAATTTCAAAATTAATTCCGTCATGTGTACCTGATACTCTCATTTCACCAACTCGTACACAATCTCTTTTTGTCTCAATCAGATTATCGCTGTGGCTCTGACACCTCTGACTAAGTCTAATTTGAGATCTGAATGATGCTAATAATATGGAAATAAATTTAGTACCACCACTAAATAGTGCAGCTGCATTCAGTTTTGTACAACAAATCAGCGTGTCCTCTAGCGACTGTAAGTCTTCCCTGAACTTGTGGCCATCATCATTATAGCAAGAGGTTAAGTTAAACTGTGACAAAATGTCAGATAAGGAGGAAGAATGGCTCCCAAAGTTGGATATATGGAGGGTTTGTAACTCTCTATGCTGATAAGATATTGATTGACTCTGAAGGAGTGGTTCCAAATATTGATAAACAGAGTATGTAAATGTGGTATCAACTTTTAAGTAATTCTTTTTTATAAACTGTGGATTGCAGACAAAAGAGATTGCATCCTTGGGAAAGATTAATAGTTGGCATTCAGTTGTAAGTTTCGATAATTCAAAGCATAAATTAATAATGTAATTGCCGACTGGAATAAAGTCACTGTAATGTAAAGATAAATCAGGTTTGTGATTTATTGCATCTGTGCTGTAGCCAGACTTCACTTGATTACTAATGTATATAATCTCTTTTTCAATCTCACTAAAAGAGACACTCTCAGCTACTATATAAATATTATCAGGATCGATCTTAAGCAAGGACAGTCTAGCACAAGACTCCGATAAACACATTTTCAAGCATATATCTTTTAGTTCCGTAACAAAAGTATCACTTTTAATCTGAAGGCAGCTGAGAATCAAATCAATTAAAACAACATCACAAGTTGTTTCCTCTTGAATGCAGGTCTTCAATGGACCAAAAATTAGATTCTTTAACATCGTATCGAAGTCGAATTTAATAAGCAATTTAGATTTGTGGTGTTCTTGGAACTGAATCATTCTTAAGTTTGAATCATTCAATTGATCAAACAGTGAATTCATATGATCAGTGCTGCTACTAATGGGAATATTTAATATATGCAGTGAAGAGAACATGCGCAAAAATGATGTAAGATAATGACTGATTCCAGTAACGCCAACAACTTCAACTTGGCAATTTTGCTTTGCATCTCTTGTCTGTTTGCTAAAAGCCTCCAAACCTTCTTCAGTTATACTTGAAATTTCCACATTTAATTTTCTCACATAGTTCTTATCCGCATGAATTATGACAAAGCCAACCGCCATCCAGTCTCTCGCGGAAAGAAATGCTTCTTCAATATTTAGGCAGTTGTCACTGACTAAGTGATTGCAAGTTACTGGTTGCTGCGACTCAAATGCAAATTGTACTTTAGTCAAGCAGTTGAAGTGATTTGAATCAGTGATTTTACGAAAAAGAAAACCATTTTGTTTAAATTTCACTAAACCGCAAAAAAATTTTAAAACCACCCCCATGTGCTTCATCTTTCCACAGATTTCAACCAATTCTGATTGGTGACTCTCATTTGCCATAAAAATGTGACAGGCAGCTAAGAACTCTTGAAACGTAAGATGGCAAAAAGTGTAAAGGTTTTGGAAACCAAATTTAGTGCAATTTCGATCAACAGTTACCAATCCTAATGAGGATCTCATTTTATCACAAATTAGCTCAACATCAGATTGTTCAAGAACTTGCTTGGAAGTCAGTGTTTTATCAAATGCCAATGTACAAATGCTCAAGAAAATCTGTATTTCCTTTTTTGGCATAGTGAAAATTGATGTTAGAAAAATGCTCGAGTTTTCATTCATGCGATACAATGTACGCAAAACTGTGTGCTTTGTAAATTCTTCATATATAGCAGTTTCTGTGTCAGGTAAAGTGCCTTCCATTTGATCAAAGAGAAAGCACACCATAGCTAATTGAATGGGGAGATAGCACATGTGGTAAACATTAGGTCGATCTTCAAGATATTGCTTCAGCATGGATTTAGAGTGAGGTGAGTTATCAGAAAAGTTATAAGAGTCGATATATTCTGATATCTGCTCTTTGAAAAAGCCTAGAACTTCAATATGCTTGTTAGCTGATCTGTACTTTGCTACGGCAGCTGGTCGAGAAGCAACAATAATGATAGACTTCGGAAGAACCTTCTTTTCAATCAGATTGAAAATGAAATTGCCTTTATTAGTTGGTTGATACTCATCTAAACCATCTAGAATGAAACAAATGCCAGCTCCTTCTCTTGAGGTTATATATCCACATACAATTTCAATAGTTTGTACGTTGCTGAAGTAGCACTTGACAATGTCAATTAGTTGTATTGATGGATTGCCACAGAAGCCTCGAAGATGTACCAGAAAAAGAGCCTTGACATGGCTCCATTTCAAACTTTTGTCTTCTACCCTGTACACACCCTCCTTTGTACTTAGGTTTCCCCAATCTTGACTAATTTTGTGAACTAAGGTTGTTTTCCCACTTCCTGGTCGACCTTCCACAATCACCACCTCCCCATGATTGATACCCTCAAAGGCATCTTTGTAATTTATCTCTCCCTTTACCCTGTGAATATCATCTGCATCACCTCGAATTGTTTCGGTAATGCAAGATTTCAAATTTTGAACTTCCTGGGATTTTACTATAGCCAAATTGATGTATGTATTCTGACTGACCTGAGGCCATGCATCCTCATCGGCCTTCGCCACATCCTCCCGCTTGTATCGTTCGACAAAAATTTGATTGTATTTATCCATGAGGCAATTGATATGGAATATTAAAATTGCCTTAGGGTAACCCATATCCCCTACATAGAATTCATATATCCCATGTGGAGTCACATCTGCAACTCGAATACAAAGCAATGGACTACATAAACCCTCTATAATCTTGTCATTTTTTCTCCATTGGCAAAATGAATTCAAGAATATGGATATCGTTACTTGTGCTTCAAGTAACACCGTAAAAGGGCCATCTCTTTCATCTAATGAAATGGATTCACACTTTTGTACATTGCTATTGGAGACACTATCTCTATTTCTGATGTCACAAAACATCTTTTTCAATAATTCGTACCAATTATTAGCCCTTTTTTTCAAGACTAATTTAGTCATTTTACCATGCCAGTGTATTTTCTTATAGTAGTTGAGAGCTAGTTTTCTTCCCATTGGCAATTCAGCTAGTGCATTTATGAAGTTATCAAAGCCATTATCTTTGTTCTTAATAGTATGATACACAGACCATATCAAATACCTGCATTTTCTCAGATAAGGCACACTCTCATGCATGATATCCAGTTCTTCCTTCACCCTCAGTGGAATAAATTGATTAGTAGCCAGGAAGTCACATATGGATTGGAAGTCCTTTGATTTAATGGAGGTACAAATAGTTTCCAGGTAGTACAACAAATTTTCAGCTCCGAAAGTGCTGCTAGAACCTTCTTCATTAGATTCAGCCATATTGGAACGTAATATTAGCTAGTGTACACTGCTTCTCAAACTTGCGCTATTCATTATACTCACTTATCCAAAGTTTCCTCTCGTTGCGACAATTCTTTTCCCGTTCTACTGCCACCACTGCTTATCGAGGTGCGCCCCCGTATATAGCCCGCGTTCTATCGTCGATTTGTACAAGCTACTCTACATACTACTAGTGGTGTGCTTGAGCACAAATGGCGAGCGAGCCTAAAGACTATACTATTTTTATATGAATGATTTTGACTTCTAACACTGAAGCTACTGAAAATAAGGTCCAGTTTTTAAATTTAGCATACACGGTAAAGGGATTTTAGTGCCATAGTAACAACTCTCTGCAACTGCTTGAATTGAAGGTAAAAAACAACAAAAAAACAGTACACGTTATTTAAAAGTTTTCTTTGTGACATTGTTTAGCTAAGTAGTGGTTGTAACACACAATGCTTTGACACAACTGGACATGCACCTACACAGACTTACCTTCGCAGTAAGTGGACAATGTATTTTCAAGTAAATACTGTTGCGCACGGCTTATAACCATGACAAAGAGCGCATTGACTTACCACCGCCACTAACTCGAATAGAAATGGAAGTCCCTTAAGTTTTCAAGTTTTAACTGCACCCGCAAAAAGAATTCAAAACGGTAAACAATTCAATTTCTAGGGTGATACTGGTACTGATCGATAAACCAGAGGATTCTGTTTAGTGCAATTTGGGACGGGGTCGACCACATATAACATATATGTCATTTTCAGTATTGTGTTTTTTTGTCAACTGATGAAGACCTACGGGTCGAAACGTTTTGACTATTTATAGTTATAATCTACTACGAAAGCTAATAAATAAAATAACCAGAAATTGTATTACGTAGTAATGAACCTATACAGCATCACACATATAACTAACACAAAAACGCGAGGGTCAAAGTACAAAATGACATACGTACGTCCAAACATATATACAAATAAATAAATAAATAAACTAGTGGTGTGCTTGAGCACAAATGGCGAGCGAGCCTAAAGACTATACTATTTTTATATGAATGATTTTGACTTCTAACACTGAAGCTACTAAAAATAAGGAAATAGCGCAAATGCATGGCGAGCGAGCAGACTCTTTTTACAGAAATTACATCTAACTGTAGTGCACAGTGTAACCCTTTCCATTCTCAGTTAGCATCAGAGAATCTAAAGTCTCTGATCCCAGACTAAACTAACAGAATTACCTGAATAAACTTCGAAAGCAGTGGCAAAGAAGCGCAGCTTGACAAAGACTTCACAATTGTTTCAAAAAGAGAGTAGCTGTAAACGTTTTGGTTGAAACAAAGTTGCGTAAGGCTGTGCAGTATGATTCTCCGCGCTCGTTAATTGAAAAATACTGGAACTGTGAACGCTTTACCTAACTTACGTAATTAGAAGCGCGCGCATTTAAAGAGCATACGTACCATCCATACATACATACATATATACTAGTGGTGTGCTTGAGCACAAATGGCGAGCGAGCCTGATAGTTAGGTAACATAAAATGTTACTATGTTTTAGCTTACTTCATGCAAACACATAATAGCAGTTATGACATTTGATTTCAGCAAACAAATACAAAATCACTCTCTTACCTTAATAATGGTAACTTTTGTAGTATCAAACATCAACCATTCTGATAATCTCAATCACCAGCAACTCTTGAAAAAGCTCTCAGCTACGATAAAAAATAAACCAGTGTTATTATTTGTAATTTTAGCCAACAAATATGGAATTACTACTTACATCATTCTTGAGTATTGATAACTTCTGTAGTATCAAATTGAAGTTACTTTGACCATCTGAATTACCTTGAATTATTGACAACAAGCTCTCACCTACAAAAACAAAAGACAATCAATTTTAGCACACAAAATACAAAATTACTTTCTTACCTCATTTTCTTGAGCAGTGGTAACTTTTGTAGTACCAAATTTGAGCCAATCTGACTATTTGAATTTACCAGTCACTGTTGACAAGCTCTTAGCTACAAAAAAGAAAGGCCAGAGTTAAATTTTCCATATTTAGCTAACAAATATGGAATTGCGTACTTATCTCAGCTTCCCTCGAGAAGTAGTAGCTTCCTTAGCATTAATACTACGGCATTCTGACTACCAACGGCTCTTGACAACCAACAACCGGCACTCCGTATCCCCCCATAAAACGGCGAAGTTTTGAAATTAAGTCTGGAAAAGGGTCTTCAATGCCATAGTAACCTGTCGAATCAACGTTTTGTGTCTTGAAAACAAGCGTTTTAGCAGGAATTTTCTCATACTTTGGAGCTTAAGTATAAAGTAAGGTTTGCTTAATGCTGTAGTTTCAGAATAAACTGGAGTCAAGCCTAAATAGCCATGTTTTTAGGAGAAAAAAGTTCCCCGCGCGCGCGTTTAAAGAGCATACGTACCATCCATACATACATACATATATATATATAACATATACCCGATTTTGCATTATCCACCCCTAATACTGTCTCGCTCGCTACGCTCGCTCGCCAACTAGTGGTGTGCTTGAGCACAAATGGCGAGCGAGCCTAAAGACTATACTAATTTTATATGAATGATTTTGACTTCTAACACTGAAGCTACTGAAAATAAGGTCCAGTTTTTTAATTTCGCATACACGGTAAAGGGATTTCAGTGCCATAGTAACAACTCTCTGCAACTGCTTGAATTGAAGGGAAAACAACAACAACAAAACAATACACGTTATTTAAAAGTTTTCTTTGTGATATTCTTTAGCTAAGTAGTGGTTGTAACACACAATGTTTTTGACAACTGGACATGCACCTACAATGTCTTTTCAAGTAAATACTGTTGTGCACGGCTTATAACCATGACAAAGAGCGCATTGACTTACCACCGCCACTAACTGGAATAGAAATGGAAGTCCCTTAAGTTTTCAAGCTTTAACTGCACCCGCAAAAGAATTCAAAACGGTAAACAATCAATTTCTAGGGTGATACGGGGTACTGATCGATAAACCAGAGGATTCTGTTTAGTGCAATTTGGGACGGGGTCGACCACATAACTAACACAAAAACGCGAGGGTCAAAGTACAAAATGACATACGTACGTCCAAACATATATACAAATAAATAAATAAACTAGTGATGTGCTTGAGCACAAAATGGCGAGCGAGCGTAAAGACTATACTATTTTTATATGAATGATTTTGACTTCTAACACTAAAGCTACTGAAAATAAGGTCCAGTTTTTAAATTTCGCATACACAGTAAAGGGATTTCAGAACAACTCTCTGCAACTGCTTGAATTGAAGGAAAAAAACAACAATAAAACAATACACGTTATTTAAAAGTTTTCTTTGTGATATTGTTTAGCTAAGTAGTGGTTGTAACACACAATGCTTTGACACAACTGGAAATGCACCTACACAGACTTACCTTCGCGGTAGTCTAGTGGACAATGTATTTTCAAGTAAATACCGTTGCGCACGGCTTATAACCATGACAAAGAGCGCATTGACTTACCACCGCCACTAACTCGAATAGAAATGGAAGTCCCTTATGTTTTCAAGTTTTAACTGCACCCGCAAAAGAATTCAAAACGGTAAACAATTCAATTTCTAGGGTGATACGGGTACTGATCGATAAACCAGAGGATTCTGTTTAGTGCAATTAGGGACGGGGGTCGACAACCGAACTAACACAAAAACGCGAGGGTCAAAGTACAAAATGACATACATACGTCCATACATATATCTAAATAAACAAACATCCCCGATTTTCGATTGTGTTACCCCTGTAAGTGTCTCGCTCGCTACGCTCGCTCGCCAATAAATAAACAAACATCCCCGATTTTCAATTGTGTTACCCCTGTAAGTGTCTCGCTCGCTACGCTCGCTCGCCAAATATGGCAACCACCACACACTTTAATTCCCTTAAATGCTTTGTAGTTGTACGAGTTATTTACACGTTAAAATTCCACAGGGACTTGTTGTTCCCTGTTTGGGGAGGGGGGTGGGGGGGGGGGGGGGGGGGGGGGGGGGTTGGTGTCACTGTTTGACTTGCTACATATGCATATACATTCTGACACTAGTCCAGATGAATTGTGAAAATAAAATTGTAAAATTATTGCAAGCATTGCATAAACAGAATATAGACACGACCCCATCAGGCTAGCTGGTCCACTTCCTTAATGGAGGAGAAACTATAACAACACTGTGACTGTATGTATGTAAATGAGCCATTAAATCTCAGACTTAGAATCAACAGACCTTGTTGAGCTTTCACTCTACAGTTGTTCAAAACAATTAAACAGTAATAAAAAGAGAGCAAGAACAACAAAAACAAGTAGCTAAACAATTACATTGTTCACCATCATTGAAAATTTTAAGTCTTAGTGGCTGTTTTTTAGCATCCAGGATGAAACATAATGCAGAAAAATGATTGAATTGGCAATGCCTAACTCACAATTCTAATGGCTAATGAATAAATAATTCATGGAGAAACAAACTATTTGTACCTTCTCTTCAGTAAGTATATTAGTTAGTGATGTTACATTTCTATTTGCCTATAGATGACTTTTTTTAACTGATTATTCCATAACTTTGTTCATGATAGAGGAACAGCCTATTATGTAGATTACTTGAAAGGCCCACGTATCATTACAGCATTGCTTAATTTAGTAGCATTGATAGAAGGAGGTGGAATTTGTAAATTTATATTATAAAATTTGAAACAGCAGTTAGATTTGAACAAATAATAATGTGGTATAATTGTGAGTATTGCACTGTTTATACCTCTCCCTCTGTTCCTGGGGGTCTAGTTAACCAAATGCTTGTAAAAACTATGTTTATAATGCATAGTTAATCATTAAAAATATATATAATGAACTTGAACACTATGAAGTGACCTGTTGTTCTGTCAAAACCATTTTAGCAGACCCTTTTCCTTCTATAAATTTAGAAGGAAAAGGGTCGGCGGCGCCAGACATCGTTTTCTCTCTTTATTTTGTGACCACTCTTGGTGGTCTGTCCGCAGTAAGATGCGCATGCGTAATGGATTCTACATTGTGTGGGGTGTGGTTGTTTCGCAAAAATAAAGAGAACAACAAAAAATAAAATAAAGAAGGTGACTTTTACAGTAACAGTATTATCTTAATTCTTGCTGTTTACTGTGTTAACTATGGCAGAAACCAGCTCGTCCAAAAATGAGTTCGTGGATATTCTCGAGCTATGTTGGTCAAACTTCATCGAGACCATTTCGGCCCTCATGAGGGTTGAAGACCTTCACGAGCTAACGGATTTTCTCGCGTCACAGGGTCTGATTCCTATCGCTGTAATGGAACAACTTAAAGTTATGCACCATAGTGTGCCTCATTTGAGCAGATGCAGGTATCTGATGTGGTCGGTGTACAATGCTAGATGCAGGGGCAGATTACTAGAGACATTCTCGGAATTGTCAGTGGGAAAAAAATTAGCAGTACGTTTTTGTAGTCAGACTCATTTATATAGTGTAAGGGATTTATCTGGTGATTATGTTAACTGGTACAAGTTGTGGGAGAAAATTTTCTATCATGTGAGACCTGTACGTTTGGTTAATAGTAGCTACTCCAAGCAAACAGTTACTTGTGTGAGCGAAAGCAGTAAACCCTTTGCTATGTTGTTAGAAGCACCAATAGTTTCACCTGATTGGGTACTTGAGAAATGCAAATGGACAAAAAATGACGAAGTTATTGATGAAAATTGTCCATTGCTTTGCTTTGAAGTAGCTGATGTTACTCCACATGGCATTTACAAATGCTATTGGGGAACTTCCGTGCATCCACAGGCAGTTTTAAAACTCCATATTGAGTCCCCAATTGACAGATTTGTCTCAGTTTTTTCAGAAAGATACAAGAGCTGTGTAGCAGCTGATGTAGATGCATGGCCTCAGGTCAGTCAAACTACATACATAAACTTGGCAGTTGTCAAAACACAGGCTGAGCAATATTTGAACACCTTCACTTCTGAAACAATTCGAGGAGATGCAGATGATATTCATGGGGTAAAGGGAGAAACAAGTTATGAGGATGCCATCGAGGGTATCAAGCATGGGGAGGTAATGATTGTGGAGGGTCGCCCAGGAAGTGGTAAAACAACATTAGTCCACAAAATTAGTCAAGACTGGATAAGAATAATATTGCGTAAGGATATAGGGGAAAAATACTGGAAATGGAGCCATATCAAAGCTCTCTTTTTGGTTCATCTGCGGGGATTTCTTGGTAATCCTCACATTAAATTGGTTGACCTAATTAAACCGTTCTTTGGTAACAAACAATCACTTAAAATAATATGTGATTATATTACTCTGAAAGATGGAGCAGGTATCTGTTTTATTCTAGATGGTTTGGATGAGTATCAACCCAACAACAGGGACAACTTCATTTTTAAACTTATGAACAAAAAAATTCTCCCTAAATCTATTGTAATAGTGGCATCTAGACCTGCAGCAGTGGCAGAGTACAGATTAGCGAAGAAGCATATTGAAGTTCTAGGTTTTTTCAAAGAACAAATATCTGACTATATAGACTCCTATAATTTTCCTGATGATCCAGTATACTCCAGATCATCACTAAAGCAGTATTTGAAAGAGTGCCCTAATGTTAATCACATGTGCTATCTCCCCATCCAGCTAGCCATGGTCTGTTTTCTATTTAACAAAATGAAAGGAACTTTACCAAACACAGAAACGGCTATTTATGTAGAGTTTACGAAGCATACAATTTTGCGCAGTCTTCATCGTGTAAAAAGACATGACGAAATAATTGAGTCAATATTTTCAATGTCGGAGACAGAAAATCAGCTTTTTTTAAGCATATGTACTATTGCTTTTGACAAAACATTGTCTTCTAAACAAGTTCTAGTGCAAAGTGAAGTAGATCTTCTATGCAAGACTTTAAATACCTCTTTTGGGTTATTGACAATCGATCGTGAAGCCACCATGAGTGGTTTTCAAAGCGTATACACTTTTTGCCATCTTACGTTACAAGAGTTCTTAGCTGCTTGTCACATTTTTATGGCTGAAAGACAGCATCAAATAAGATTGGTAGAGATTTGTAAAAAAATGAGTCATATGGTGGTAGTTTTAAAGTTTTTTTGTGGCCTGTTAAACTTCAAACAGGATGACTTTCTCTTTATAGAGATTATCAAATCTCAGAATTGTAATACCCTGACAAAAATTCAATGTGCATTTGAATCACAAAAGACAATCTGTCAATATTTAGTTGACAACAACAACCTTTCTATAGTAGAAAATTTTCTTTCTACAAGAGATTGTATGGGTGTTGGCTTTGTATTGGCTCATGATGAGACTAACTGTGTCAAGTCACTGAGTCTAGCAGTACCGAACACATCTGAAGAAGGCATACAAGCTCTTATTAAACAAGCAGAACGAAAAACAAATTTAATACCTGTAGAAGTTCTAAAATTCTCTGGCAGCACACTGTTTTGTAATTTAATTCGTATTTTCCCCCCATTGAGTATAATGACCATTGAATTAAACAGCAGCGCTGACATCATTGTTTCATTATTTGATAACATTACTAATCCTTTATTAAAAGTGATATGCTTTAAGCAACATGAGAAACCAAAACTTATAGTGAAATTTGATCTCAAAAAGATGCTAAACAAGCTCGTTTTTAATCGAGAGTCTCTCAGCCGAATTAGAACGGTGAGCGTTTCAACCATTTTAATTCATATCTTACACGGCTGTTTAGAAGATCAAAGTGACCTTTTTATCCAAGAACTGGACAGTGCATGCTCGACTCTGTGTGCACCAGGTTCAGTGATCAGAGTCTCAATGGTGAAGCTAGAAATTTCTGATGAAATCTTCATGATTTCCGAAAGAATTGACTCCGACGATATTGCAAAAGAAATGGAATGTATTACTCAAATGATTGTAAATCATGATAGCATCAAAAACTCTTTGCTACACTACTTTGAACTCTATCAAGTTAATGGTTTTATTGTAACTATTTCAATAGAAGTCACAAGATCTGCAGTTAAGTTCTTCGACATTTTTATATTCTCTGAAGACATGCTCCCTCACACAGAAGTCACTAATTACAACAGGCTTACACTCGACAATGCATTTTTAGAGCAAACTCACACTTTTTTGGATCACTTTTTTCATGATCACAATAATTCTTATCAGCAAAGACGGCTACATAGCTTGGAGATTTCAAACTACAATAGCAAGTCTAAACCAACAGCTAGGATCATATCAGAGTTCAGCTATTCTTTGAGATGCTTGAAATTGGATGGTAGCTATTTGAAAGAAGACAATAATGTGCAAGATCTATTTCAAGCTTTAGTATCTTGCACTCAATTAAATTCTTTTTCCGTACAAGGATACAGCTTAAACTCTATCTCTGAATTAGTTGAATCGTTACAGTCTTGCTCTTTGAATCAGATAAGTCTGAGAAACTGCAAAATTAATAATATTGCTTCTCTTAGTTCACTAAATTTGAACAAATTTGACATAAGTCACAATGTGATTGATATACCTCTGATGAAATCTGTAGCTGTACTCTGCAAGAGGTGGGAACAGTTACATGAGCTCCATTTGAGTCACTGCAACATCAGCAGTGAATTAGTTGCTTGTCTAATTGAAGGTATTTCAGACTGTTTGCAATTATGCACCTTAGACATCAGTCTTAATGACATTGGAGACGAAGGATGTATAAATTTATCAGCGGCACTTTGTCAATCTTGTCGTCGTGCAAGAAGCAATGTGTATCTTCAAAAAGTCAATATGAGCCACTGCAGTATTGGAGACAGTGGTGCACCTGCTTTAGCAGATTTAATTCAATTAGTATCCATTAATCTGCGTGTATTTGATTTAAGTGACAATAGGCTTTCAGCAGTAGGTGCTACACAAATTGTCACTGCTTTGCAGTCTTGTGTCAATCTTGTTGAACTAAGTTTGAACTTGGAGACTTTGCCAGCATCAGAAATAATTCAGTCTCAAGATTTCTCAAAGGAATATGGCTTTCTGCAAAAAAATCTGAGAGCATTGCTTCAGCTTACAAATAAGTTGGACAAACTTTCTCTGAACAACTTGTATGTTTTCCACACTGAAAGTGAACCGTTTATAGAAATGGGACAAAATAACAAATTAGAAGTTCTGAAATTGAAAAACTGCTCCACAGCTGCTGTATTAACTGGTATAGTAACTCAAGATAGTTTGAGGTCAATTGACTGGAGTGATACGCAATATTCTGTTGAGGAATTTAAAATTCTTTGTTCACGACTTAAATCATATACTTGCTTATTTTACCTCAATTTAAATGGCACCAAGATTTTATCAAATGGCCCGATACCAACTGAGAATATCACATTTTATTCATATATTCTGGAGTTATATCTTGATAATACAAATCTACTGAATGAAGTATACAGTCTTGCTGGACGTTTAACAAACTGTGTTGCACTGCAAGTGCTAAGTGTTCGTGGGAATAGTCTTAAGGATAATGGAGCAATATGTCTTGCTGGAGGAGTGACGAAATGTTTAAAACTACGAAAATTTGACCTCAGACTTAACCAAGTCAGCAAAGAAGCTGTGACGTGCATTACACACATTTTAAGAAACTGCCATTGCTTGAACATTTTAGCATGATCGACATTCTGCTCTGTAATCTACAGGGCTAATTATTTTTAATTATACTGTGTGCAAGCACTTCTGTTTATGGCAAGAATACTGCATATGAATATTACACAAACAGTATTGCTAACTTTATTCAAACTAAAGAACATTTTCTGGCACTTCTTAAAGTTTGAGAATTGAATCACTTTTATACAACTAATACTACCTTAGCAAACTCAGAATGTGGATCTGTGTGTCTGCTACTAGGGAAGTTGTCATTACAATTTATGATCATCAGTGGAAATTGAAAGAATGATACAACTCCAGCAGATTTAATACCGTAATCGTGATCTGGAAAAGATTCTGTGCAAATAGTGTGTAAGTTATGAAATAACATTAATTACAATAATTTGTATAGGTCATATTAGGAATATCTCTTCTATGCAACACATACAGTCTATATTCCTGCTTTATGATGAATACAAGCATGAAACTATTTTGAGTACTTTTTTAGACAACTACCAACTGTGTTAACTTTTTATTCTGTTATAACGTAGGCTTCGATTGGGCAAGTCTGATAGTTATATCTGAAGCACCCTTTCCCACAAACATTGTTTACATCTGCTGCAACATGACTGTGATAAATCTTGTGCGAGGTCAGAGAAAGACGTGGCGATCGTTCATTATACAATTAGTAAGTGCAAGTAGAATCAGGGAGGGGGAGTGGCACATACTCACAAATTTTATGACAGTGCATGGTTAAATGATGCTAGAATTTAATATATTACATGGTCCATTCTAAAGTCTGTAAAAATGTAGCACAGGTAGAGTTAGGTTGTTTAATAATCAAATTCACTGGTACTACATGATACATAAAAGAGCCATAAAAGGCTTAACAATATTCATAATAGAAATATAGCCACATGAATACTCTATTAGTGGTGTGACCTCTCAGGGCAAAGCCAAAGCCAGCAAGGATGTGCCAATTTCAACTCAAAATTCAGATACTTACTGACTATATATTATGTCTTTCTAACTATGCAGTAGAGTTTTCTTTTGGCACTATAATATAGACAGTAAGTGAAAGTGCTAACCTTTTAAGTGAAATTTTAGAATTTTCTTCATCCCAAATTGGTCTAAGGTGAACAATAGAAGATTGTTAAATTAATCCTATTGTATTAAACGTAGTGCTGCAGTACTGGCTCCTTTAGCGTACTTGTCTTCCTTTGCTGCCACTGCTGACCTAGTAGATGCCATCCTACCTCCTACCCACCAGTCTCTACCAGTCCCCTCCTGAACCTGATGGGATGACCTTGGTGCCATGAAAGTCTGGTCATCCACTTGTTTGGGATGCCACCTGCCTAGATACATTTGCCACTTCATAGGGGCCAAGCAACTGCTAAAGCTGGTGATGTACATAGCAGCCAGAGCAGAGGAACGAAAGTTGGAATAATATCAACATTTAGCACCCCACCACCTCTTTCAGCCAGTGGCAATAGAAACCTCCAGAGAGGCCCAAGCTCCCTTTCCTTCCTGAAGTCACTGGGAAATTGCCTGGCCAGTGAGTCAGGCGACTCCAATTCCACCAGTCACCTACTCAAGAGGCTGTCTATAGCAGTACAAAGAGGGAACTGTGTGGCCATCTTGGGGACTATCAGCAGCACTATGAGTGACCTCGTTTATTTGTTGCAACCTATTACCCTACTCAGTATTTCATTCTCATAGCAGTACTTTTTATTGCTTTGCCATTTTTATATATATAATATATTCCTTTTCTTAAAGTAGCTGTGCTACATGTATTTATTGTTGTTGTTATTTTTTAATTGGTACTATAAGGAGGTCTATCATTTCCAATGAACACAGGCAGCTAACCACTACAATATTCTCTCAACTGCATTTGCAGTATGGCTCTAACTTGTGTGGGTGGTAAAATTTACCAAAGACAACATAATCCATATGGTCAGTGAACGGTGATGGCCAGTCAATCCAATGGATTGACTTGATGGATATCAATTAAAGGTATGCAGTTTCTTGGGACCTAGCTTAGAATCTCAACCCTCATTAACCTTTCACTTAATTACCTTTTCTGTATGTTATTCATAGCCTCAAGCGATCCTAGATGCACATTGTTTGGCCTTATTAGGCTAAGTGATATTCATGATCATGACGAGCAAGATGAGTACAGTGACCTTTACCTGATTCCACATAGGCTCCCAATCCATGCAAGGTGTACACTTATCAATAAAGTTACTGGAGTAGCACTTGCAATTATACTCTTCATATTAACTTGTGCAGCAAATTTGAAGTCTGCAACCGTAAGTGAATTGCAACTACTGGTTTACTGCGGATTCCAAATTCCATTATTAATGTGTGTTGACTCACGTTTTCAAAGCAATAATTGCGGCTTAATTAATAAACAATACAACACTTTTTTTTTACAAAAATAGCTAAAATAAAAATGAAAATTAATAAAAACGAATTAAAAAAATTAGACAATAAAAATATGCCAGATGTTTACTTCTTTTTAGATTCATACATAATTTATAAAGATTTTTCATGTATGAAAGTGTAACTGCAAATGTTAGAAAAAAATTTTCTATTTTTTTTTGCTGCTTCATATGCATATATATATATACGCACACACACACACATATATATATATAGTTTCTACTATGCAATTAATCCATTCAGACTTGGATATCCTTATCCAATCTGTTCTAATAATTTTTAACCAAATGTAATTTTTTGAAGATAGTACTGATGCGTAATAATAATATCAATGCATTCACAAAAAATGTCAGAAATGTAGCTATAAGTATAATAGCCCATACATATTGTTGAGATGCATGTCTAGACATATTGACCCTTTTTGCTCCTTGAGCTAGTAATTCCATCTTGTTGATTATTATAATGACACTTATCATAATTTCAATCTCTTCAGCCACTACTAACTAAAACTAAAACCAAAACCCCTTAGTTTTGGGGTATCTTACTTTTGGTAAGAATAACTAAAACTAAGCTATAGAGAACATGAAAAAACTAAAACTAAATATTTTAGAAGACAGTGAATTCGATAATAACTAAACTACCAGTAGAGTGGATGACACATACTAAAACTAAGCAATTATTATTGTAAACAATTCACCTTGAATTATATCATTATTAAATAAAGGTATAAATTGCTATCAAGTAATTATTCTCTAAACTATATAAAATATATCATACTTTATTTACTACATGATATTGAAGAAATGCTAAAAACTAACTAAATCTTCAGGGAGAATTTGGGAAAAAACTAAAACTAAAGTATTCAAGACATTTTTTTAGTATGAATAACTAAAACTAAGAAAACCTGGAATCTCTAAACCAAAACAACACTACTACTAAATGCATTGTTGTAAATGTGTATCATTTATAGATGTATTACATGCATTAATATTACACCTGCAGACTTCTGAATGTATCATCAAAACAATACTTATAATCTAGTCCTTTGTAAGTTTGTTGAACTAAAAAAATATACAATGGGATGTTTCAATTTAAAGGCTATTATGTCAATTATAGAAATTACAATTGTTCTACAATCCTATTTTTTTCCCAGAAAAGCCGTGTATTCTAAGTGTAAGCCTCTGAGAAGCTGTGCAGTTTAACTGCATTGATGGGAACTAGTCTTAGTCTATAATAAAAAAGAATGTTTTTTACTTACATGCAATCGAAGTGAACTCTTTTGTACTATAACATCATCCCTCACTTCAAAGCCCGAGTTCAAGGAGATTACCCACAAGCAAAACAAGAGGAACTAATGTCTAATGTGCTTGTGGGTTGATGGATATAATCATTTCTTTTATCAAGTGTGCCAGTTTACTGACTTCATTATCACAGTAACCAAAGTCTAGTCTCTTAAAGTTCACATGATCACATATTCACACTGACACTGAGGTAGGTTTAAACAACCTTCATCCTATAGCTTATCGTGACTGATCTGCATTCCAATTGTCATTCAACCAGGCTAATGTTCAGTTGCAGCATAAAAACGAAGAATTAAAAAAAATTTCAACTGTTAAATGAAAAAAAATCTTGCCCAAGTTAAGCATATCATTAATACTTGCTGTATCAATTATGGAGTATTAACTGGTTAAGCCTACAAATAATGAGCTACTGTGTGTCTACATAACTCATGCACAATACATATAGTAAAAAGTGGGGAGGCACCACCACCCACCCAGTGGTCTCCACACCTCCCCCCCCCCCCCCCCCCCCCCCCCCCCCCCTCTCCCCGTGCTTTCTACCTTTGTAGAGTCTGAAATTATTGCTTTAGAAATTGTTTAGTTGATTAGTCATAATGCTCATGATTAAACTGAAGCACCACAGCTTCTAATGCTTATACTTTTGTTAAAAAATTCAAAAATCACTTTTAATGTGTTGCTGTGTGCAGCTATTAGTGAAGTACAAAAAATTCAAAAATCACTTTTAATGTGTTGCTGTGTGCAGCTATTAGTGAAGTACATTTCAAATAAATGATAAAACTGAGTTTCATTAGCTATGCATTTTGATTTCATTGTAGTATAACAGATTTCCACAGCCAATATTTTAGGGTGTTTATGTACACAGAGAAGGTTATTATTATTATTACTTGTTGATGCTTGAGATCCAATGCATAGTTTGGTATAGTAAATGAAGTAATAGGCTAAGAGGGAGTAGAAACAGGCAATATCTTACTTAAAGTTTATTCATAGCTTCTACATATACACCCGAAAAAGCCATAAATAGTTAAGCAAATATTCATGATAGATAGATATACAGTCATTCGAATGCCTGATTAGTAGTGTGACCTTTTGCAATATCAACTGCAAGGATTTCCATACAGACTTTCTTTTCAAACTTGTGTGTGTGTGTGTGTTTTTTTTTTTACAGGATTAGAACATAGATGGGAAATGCTGATAAAAATGTTACTGGCAGCTAATGAACTTGCTATGTCTCAATTTTGTATGTGGTAGCACTTGGTTAATTTAATTCTGATGCATTCAAGGATATTTTTTAATTAATCTATTTTGGTAGAAAGATAACCTGTTACTTGTTTTGTTTTGCACTAAAATTCTATTACTTCTCTCTTTTTTTTTTTGAGTTCTTAGAAAAAGTTTTGCATTTGTACTCAATTTAGAAATCATGCCTTAATATTTAATAAGAGAAGTGTTTTTCTTTCTGTTTTGTATTAATTGCTTAGAAGGTGAATAAAATGGAATCTGAACTATTAAAGTTCCAGTCTTATGCACTACAAACTTGATGGATACTGCTACTAGTTAGTTTATACATAGCCTCAAGCCATACCAGGTGCTCACTGTTTACCTTAATAGGCTAAGTGATATTCATGATACTATAGCAAACAAGATGAATATAGTGACCTTTGCCCTGATTTCACACCGAGACCAAGTCACATACACAGACAATCAAATAATGTTATAAGAGTGAAATGTATTGTAATTCTACTTTTAATGTACACTTCATTGTTTCTTGTGTGCCAAATTGAAGTTTTCCATCATTCAGTAATTGACTAACTGATGTGCTACAAATTCCAAAGTCCATTAGTATGGTTTAATCAAATTTTCCAAGTAATAATAAAGAGTTAATTTAATTGAATGAATAAAATATGTGAAATCTACTCTATGTTAACAAAAACACTTATAAAAATGGGGAAATGCTGGGTGCTCAAATTATTGGACTTGCATACAAAAGAAAAACAGTTTCATGAACACAATAGGAAAAATGTAACTGCAAATGTTTGTAAAATAGTGTTCTATTCGTGTATTTATTGTTGCTTAAATCCAGGACTCGCAAACTTTCTGGAACAAACGAGTGAAATTGACAATCAGTTTCTACTCTGCAGTTAGTCAATTTTAAGACTTGCAAGTTCTGCAGCATTTTGATCTGTTCAAACAATGTTGTATCCCTAAAGCATAAACCACTCAGGGAAAGCTTATGCAGCTTTACTGCATTGACAAGAATTGCTTTCAGACTATTATAAAAAAATAGTTGTTGAGGTTTTGCAGGATCATCTTTCACTTCAAGGCTGAGTTCCAGGAGATTGATGCAAGATTGTAGAGCATAGAAAAGTTTTAGAGCAGCTAAAGATGAAATGTAATTGTGGCTGATGTCAAATACTTCAAGATTGATGGATACTTTTTTTATTAAGTCTACCAGTGCTTTGACTTCTTTGTCACTTATATCACAGTGACTAAAGTCTAGTCTCTGTAAGGTCACATTATTACATTGAGACAGACGATACAACGCTTCAGATAGCTTCATACAACCCTCATTTCCTAGTTCATTGTGACTGATATTTAAAGCAAGTAACTGCTTGCATTCCATCAGTTCTTCAACGAGATAGGCTAAGGATTCGCCAGAAATTCCACAATGACTTAAACTTATTTCTTGCAGCATTTTCCACTGCTTGAAAAGCTTGGTCAGTTCTTTTAGGAATGGAATACTCATTACATTATCACTTAAGTCTAACCGAACAAGATTTAATTGGCCTAAATGACTTGCAGCTAATTGAGGTACCGAATTGAAATAACAGTTTTTCAGACTAACTTGATTCAATCGTTCACAACACTTTAATGAGGCCAGAATATCAGAAGCATAACTTTCTTTATCTCCTGAAATAGAAAACGAAGTCAAATTGTCACAAGATTTCATAACTTCACATAACTCTCTCAGGTCATATTTGGCTATGCAATCACCTGCTAATTCCAAATGCTTCAAGGAAGTGCTAAAATGTGTGATGATTTCAGATATTAGGTAAGGGTGGCTGTTATTATTTGATATATAAAGACTTAGTAGTCGTTTTTGTTGCTGACTTATTAATGGATCTTCAAATAATTTTGTCATGAAATAGTGCACTTCGCTCATAAATCCACTGTCTAATCTAAGTTCATTGCCAGATACTCTATGATCAATACAGTTAATAACTTCTGCTGGAGCAATATACATTACGTAGTTTATCACAGAAGACTCAGTGCTATCAAAATAATAAATGATTACATAACCATCCACTGAAATGAAATCAGTGTAGTGCAATAAGGGTATTTTTCTGGTACTGTATTCTGTGTGTAAATCTGAAGAGGTGATTAGTTCTATTTCTCTTATGGTATCTGTACGATCCATGCACTCAGCCAGCATGTGAATCTCATCTGAAATAGTGTTTCCCATCATTGAAAGTTTAACACATGAATCTTGTTGACCCATTGTGGAGCACAGTTCAGTTAGTTCATCAACATCATTCAGTATATTGAAACTGCTCAGAATAACATTTGCTAAAAATGAAGTACAACTTTCAGGCTTTCCTTTCACAAAATTTATTGAAGAAGAAAACAGTGGCTTTAACAAATAGGAAACATTAAACTTAACGATTAGTTTGATTGATTGTGGGCCACTTTTAAATCGAAATATCTTCATATTTTGGTATTTTAAAATAGAAATTGTACTTACAATGTTATTTTTAGAGCAACTCAGTTCCACCAATGATGAAGAGTGTACCAAGTTATAATTAAGTCCACTCCCTGTGCCTGATATATTCACTTGATCCACTTCAACGATTTTTTTACAGTCTCTATCTGAGTATTGTTTTAATCCTGCCAACAGTTTAAAAATAAAGTGTTCTCCTCCATCAAATAATGCATTGTCTTCCAGTTTACGGCACAATCTTAATGCATTACTTAGCGACTCTAAATCATCTATATTAATACCCAGTTCATAGTTTGTGGGGAAATTCATTGGGCTCAATTCATCTCGGAATCTCAACTCGAGCAACTTACAAAAAACATAATCTTTATAATTGTTTGGAATAGTAAATGAAATCAAGTTGATACAAGAAGGATTAGTCTGCTCGATAGCTGGCAGATTTCCTTCTAATTTACAATGGCAATCAATTTCCGTGATTATCTCCACTAGTGGAATATAATCAAATTTAAAATAGATGTCTAGAGAAAGATAATGTAGTTGCTTCTGCTTAGAAGTGAACACAGGAGTTTTAAGTATTTGTTTCAAAGCATCTTGCACGATATTTCTAAATGGTTTATACATAGAGCAACCGAATTCCTCGAGTTTATTCTGGTGGATGCTAAGAAAATTTTCTGGTAAAATATATATTCCATACTTGGTCTCATAATTTGTAATGTAACAATGTAGTAATATTAAACAACCATTGACAGGAATGAAATTAATGTAGAATAATGAAGGATCTCTCCGAGAATTTTCAATACCCAAAATTTCAGACAGAATAGACTCTATTTCTCTTATCATATATTTATCATTCAGGCCCTCAGCAATCATATGAATCTCATCTAAAATAACATTCTCTGCTAGTGAGAGTCTCACACATGAACTTCTTGCACACAATATGGAACACAACTCAGTGAGTTCATCAACAAAGTTCTCCATTTTCGTATTGCAACAGCTAAGAATAATGTCAACTAAAATTGAATCCATGTTTTTTGATTTTTTGCTTATGAAATTGTTTAACGAAAAAATAGTATACATGTTTAACAATCTCGCAAAATCAAACTTTAAAATGATTTTGATGGGTAGTTGATCCGATTGAAATTGGATCAAGTTTAAAATTTGGCGATTAACAAAAATAGAAATTGATTTATAAGATGGTGAAAGTTTCATTGAAGATGAAGTGCATTCCAAATGGTAAGAACTCTCATCTATTGCTTTAGTGGACAGCGTCACTTTCTCTATTTTAATAGCATTTTTTATTTTTTTTATTGAAGTGAAATTACTCTCCTTTGAACCTAAATCTTCAGTTATCTTTGTTATTAACGAACTCAGCAAGTGATTAATACCATAAATAAAAACTTCAGTTTCCTTTAATTTTGTACAAGACGTCAATGCACTGCCTAAATGAAATAAATCATCTATCAATTTTTTGACACTGCCTTCTTTCAAGTGTGTTGTAGACAAATGAAAAATGCTTGAAATGCAAGACAAGGGATCTGACATTTTGTAAGATGTGCATATATGAAGATTTTTTAATATTCTGTTTGGATAGAAAACTGGATTATTCAGAAGAAGAGGCTCAAGATAGTTGCTTAATTTATCTGCAAAGCTATCATCAATTGTAAGAACATTGTAGTTGATCAATTCCGGATTTTCTATAAATGGACTCACATCTGCAGGAACAATTAGTATTCTGCCAGCAATGTCGTAATGTGTTACTTCTAAACATAATGATAATGCTATGACATAACAACCAGCTGGAATGAAATCAATGTAGCACAGCATTGAATCGTCCATCAATTTTGAAATTCTTGCAGTCATATAAGTGATTTCGCTTGCTATTTCGTCAATTAAAAAACTTTCAGCAACCATAAACGATTTATCAGAGTCTACGTCAAATATTGACAGTTTAGCGCATGATCCTGAGGGGCACATTGCTAAGCATTTCTCCCTTAGTTCTTCGACAAAAAACTCACTTCGTGGCTCAAGGCTATTGAGAATGACATCAACTAAGGTTGATGCACAAGTTGTTTGGTCTTCACTTCCTTTTAAAGATTTTACTGAGGAAAAAACTAGGCCTTGTATCATTTTCTTGAACTCAAATTTTAGAATCATTTTGTTGATATCATGTTCATGAAAATTAATTAATGTTACATTTGCATGACAATTCATTTTAAAGAATAAGATCATGTTTTTGATAGTGTAACTTAGCTTGGTAGTAAGGATGCTGAGTGAAGAAAACATACGCATAAATTTAATAAAATTTTTATCAATACTACTAGAAAATGATATAGATTCTAGTACCAAAGAATCTGAGTTTTGCTTTGTTTGTATTTTTAAAGCTTCTAAGCTTTCTTCAGATATGTTAGGAATTATTAAGCTTAATTTTTTAACACAATTTTCGCATGTGTTCATGAATACAAAACCGATAGCTGTCCAATCTCTCGTGGTGAGAAAAGTTCCTTCAATTGAAAGGCTGTTTTTTTCGACCAAATAATTGCATGTGGCAGGTGACTTGGACTCAAATGCACACTGAATTTTAGTTAAACAATTAATGTGCTCAGTATTGATAATTTTATGAAATAGAGCGCCATGTTGTCCAAAGTGAATAAGACCACATAAAAATTTCAAAACTACCACCATATGCTTCCTTTCTTTGCTCATTTCTATCAATTTCAATTGGTCAGTGCCATTGACCATGAAAATGTGACAAGCTGCCAAGAACTCTTGCAAAGTTAAGTGACTAAATGTGTACAAGTTTTGAAAACCGCACAAAGTAGCTGCTCGATCAATTGTTACCAGTCCAAAAGCAGAACTGATTTCATCACAAATAAGCTCAACTTCTGATTGAATCAGAACTTGCTTAGAATTAAGTGTTTTATCAAATGCTAGAGCACAAATATTTGTAAAAAGATGTTTATTGGGTTCTAGCATTGTAAATATTGAGTTTATAAATACTTCTGTGTTTTCACTATTGCGATATAAACTGCGCAAAATCGTGTGCTTTGTAAATGCCTCATATATATCTGTTTCTGTGTCAGGTAAAGTACCTTCCATTTTAGTAAAAAGGAAACAGACCATAGCTAACTGAATAGGGAGATAGCACATGTGGTAAACATTTGGCCGCTCTTTCAGATAATGCTTTAACTTAGATTTGGAATGAGCAGGGTCAAGTGAAAAATTGTACGAGTCTATGTACTCAGATATTTGCTCTTTAAAAAAGCCTAAAACTTCAATATGTTTTTTGGTGGTCTTGTATTTTGCTACAGCTGCAGGTCGAGAAGCAACTATAATGACAGCTTTACGTAGAACTGTTTTTTCAATCAGTTTAAATATGAAGTTGTCTTTATTGGTTGGTTGATACTCATCTAAACCATCTAAAATAATACAAATGCCTGCTCCTTGTTTCAAAGTGATATAGTCACAAATAGCTTTAATTGTTTTCCTGTTGCTATAGTAAAGTTTTATGAGGTGAATTAATTCAATGGAAGGATCACCACAAAATCCTCGAAGGTGAATCAGGAACAGAGCCTTAATATGGCTCCAATTGAAATGCTTTTCTTTACCCTTACTAATGTGTTTTTTGGCATTTAGCTTTGCCCAATCGTGACTGATTTTGTGAACCAAGGTTGTTTTTCCACTGCCTGGTCGACCTTCCACAATCACCACCTCCCCATGATTGATGTCGTCAAAGGCATCTTTGTAATTTATCTCACCCTTTACCCTATGAATATCATCTGCATCACCTCGAATGGTTTCAGAAGTGAAAGTGCTAGGGTTCTGGCATTCTTGTGGCTTTATAACAGCCAAATTTATGTATGTATTTTGACTGACCTGAGGCCATGCATTTTCATCCATTTCTGAAATATTATAATGCTCGTACTTTTCCTTTAAGTCCGAATGATGATTGTCCATTAGGCAATTTATATTGACTCTAGATACAGATTGAGTGTTCCCGTCCACATAATACTTATAAGTTCCCTGTGCAGTTACGTCAGCCACTCGAACGCAAAGCAAAGGACAAGTTTCACTAATCTTCTCGCCATTTTTGCTCCACATACTTATTTCATTGTTTAAAGTAGAAGCTGATGCTTGTGCTTCTATTAATATTGTAAAAGCTTCATCTTTTTCATCAACGCATATTAATTCAGGTTGATTAGATTCTCTATGCGCAATACTGTCTGTACTATGTGACCCATCACAATACATTTGCTTCAGCAATTCATACAAGTTTGGCTCTACAAATTTGAATATTATTGTGCTAATTATGCCATACCAGTGTATTTTCTTGTAATAATTGACTGCAAGCTCTCTCCCCACAGGCAAGTCACATAGCACCCTCAGGAATTTCTCCAAGCCATTGTCTACCTCCCTAATAGTATTGTACACAGACCACATCAAATACCTGCACTTTCTCAGGTGAGGCACACTCTCGTGCATGAGTTCCAGTTCTTCTTTCACAGACAGAGGAATTAGTTGATGTGCTACCAAGGAAACGCACGTAGAGTGGAGATTCTCGGATTTTATATGACAACAAATAGTGTCCAAATAGTATAGCAGACTTTCAGGTCTGAGATCAGCCTCAGAATCACCCCCAATTGCTGCAGCCATGCTGGATATCTCAATTTATTAGACAGCAGTTACTACACGCTCGAAGTAGACTTCACACCCACTGTTTACAGCTTACAAAAAAACCGCCACGCCCTTTTTTCTGGCGCATGCGCAATATGCTGGTTCTTGTCTGGTCACTCTGTAGACTCCCCTCCCCAGTTACCAGTACCAGCCCTCAGCAATCTAGTTACTAAAAATGCTTGGTATAGCTTTATTGGACAGGGTAGTGGTGTATATAGCTAGTGCCATTTTATCTTTAAAAAAAGCTACAGTTGGATGTTACGCACTCATTTCTACACTATATCAGGAGTTTATAACTTGGCAGTTTCTTACTTTAATAATTTACAGAATATCCACCAAATTAACGACTATATCTGTAGGTTTAGCGAGTACCTCCTATAATTATCGTGTCAAGTAGGCAATATTTTTTTACTGTCGTATTGTGATTAGCTATAGCGTAGAAGGTGTCAGTCATTTTCGTGCCTTACTCTTTATCCGCTGACAGGAATTCCAATCAAGATGAGACAACCACACTTCCGTTCAGAATTACGGGTGTGCTCTTTTCTTATAGATTATTCTTATAGATTATTCTCTGCTCTGAAATTCAGTTCATTTATCGATAAAGATATGGCAGAAGCTGGTGGCCTGCGAAGTGGCAATTTGCTATTCTTCATCGACGACATTTGTTCATTAATCGACTCCCATACTCTTCCCGAAATTACTGATCTCTTAGCCTCAAACAAGCTGATACCTCTAGATGTAAGGGAAGCTTTGGAGTGCATGCATGAGAGTGTGCCTCATCCGACGAAGTGCAGGTATTTGATATGGTCTGTGTATAATACTATTGGGGAGTTAGATTGTGACTTAGATAAGTTCACAAAATTACTCTCTGAAATGCCCTTAGGAAGAAAGATGGCCTATAATTATTACAAAAAACAACACTGGTATGGTAAAGCGAGTAAAATGATACTGAAATTGAAGAAAGCCACCTGGTATGAAATTTTGATCAAAATGTTTTGTGATGTAAGTGATAAAGATTTGCATAGCAATATTAGCAATGCACAGCAGTCTGAGGTGTTTTGTGTAGATGAGAGAGATGAAGTCTTTTTTGTTCTGTTGGAAGTGAAAATGTCTGCCCCTTCACTATTAAGAAATTCATGTCAGTGGAATAAAAATGATGAGACTTTAGCAAATGAAACAGGTCCATTGCTTTGTCTCCGAGTCTCTGATGTTACTTCACAAGGGACTTATGAGTTTTATGTGGGAGACATACAGTATCCAAAAGCAATTATCAATTTCCATGTCAATTGCCTACTGGATAAATATAAGTCCATTTTTGTCGAACGATACAAGCAAGACGATGTGGCAGTGGCCGATGAAGATGCGTGGCCTCAGGTCAGTCAGACTACATACATAAATTTAGCCATTATAAAGACACAGGCAGTACAAAGTGTAAGCTCATACATATCCGAAACAATTCGAGGTGATGCAGATGATATTCACAGGGTAAAGGGTGAGATTAACTATAAAGAAGCTTTTGAAGGGATCACACATGGGGAGGTAATAATTGTGGAGGGTCGACCAGGAAGTGGGAAAACTACTTTAGTTCACAAGATAAGTCAAGATTGGGGAACCTTAGTATCCCAAAATTGTCTAGACAGGACAGAACAGAATGTATTAAAATGGAGCCATATAAAAGCTCTGTTCCTGATTCACCTTCGTGGGTTTTGTGGTAATCCATTTATTGAATTAGTTGACCTCGTGAAATGCTACTATAGCAACGGGCAGTCTATTGAAACCATTTGTGACTATATTACTCTGAAGGAAGGAGCTGGCATTTGTTTTATTTTAGATGGTTTAGATGAGTATCAACCAACCAATAAAGGCAACTTCATATTTAGACTGATTGAAAAAAAGGTCCTTTCAAAGTCTATTGTTATAGTAGCTTCTCGACCTGCAGCTGTATCAAAATACAGGACAGCCAAGAAACATATTGAAGTTCTAGGCTTTTTCAAAGAGCAAATATCTGAGTACATAGACTCCTATAATTTTTCTGATGACTCGGCAAATTCAAAGTCTATGCTCAAGCAGCATCTCAAAGAGCGACCAAATGTTTACCACATGTGCTATCTCCCTATTCAGTTAGCTATGCTGTGCTTTCTATTTGACAAAATGGAAGGTACTTTACCTGACACAGAAACTGCAATATATGAAGAATTTACGAAGCACACAATTTTACGCAGTTTATATCGCAATAGTGAATACTCCGATGTTTTTATTACGTCAATTTTTTCCTTGGCAGAGCGTGAAAAAGAGCTTTTTCTTAGAGTATGTACATTAGCGTTTGATAAAACTTTATCATCAAAACAAGTTCTAGAGCAATCAGAAGTTGAGCTTATTTGTAATAAAATCAACTCCTCATTTGGCCTAGTGACAGTTGATCGCGCATCTACGAGGTGTGGTTTTCAAAACTTGTACACATTTTGTCACCTAACTTTCCAGGAGTTCTTAGCCGCCTGTTATCTTTTCATGGCAAAGGAGCAGCATCAATGGGAACTGGTCGAGATGAGCAAAGTGAGAAAGCATATGGTAGTAGTCTTGAAGTTTTTTTGCGGTCTTGTCCACTTTGGAAAAGAAGGTACTCTCTTTGGTAGGGTGATTAAGTCAGAGTATTTTAATTGCTTGACTAAAATACAGTGTGCATTTGAATCACAGCAGGTAGTAACATGCAATTATTTAGCTGACAACAGTGTTATTTCCTTTGAAGAAACATTCCTTTCCACGAGGGACTGGACAGCACTTGGGTTTGTTCTAATTAATGCCGATAAAAATTGTGTGAAGAAATTAAGTCTTAAAGTATCGAGTATAACTGAAGAAGGATTGGATGCATTTGTGAAGCAAACAAATATTAATGAAAATAAATTAATTGTTGTGGAGACTCTAAAAGTATCTGGTATGATTAATATTCTTCTTGTAAATTTTATGCATAAGATTTCTTCGCTATGTATTGTTAGCAGTCAATTAAGTACCAGCAGTGGCAGTATGATTTCATTTTTTAAGGAAATACAACATCCAAATTTAAAGGTTCTTCAGTTTCAAGAAAAAAATAAGCCAAAAATAATAGTTAAATTTGACTTCATTAAGTTTCTGAAGAATCTGTTATTTTCACATTTTGACATTCTGAGAGCTGAAACATGTGCTTCAACTTTAGTTGACATCATCCTCAATGCACTGGATAAACAGAGCGATTTTTTTGTTGGAGAATTGACTGAAATGTGCTCCAATTTGTGCCTTTTGACATCGTATGCTAAAGTGTCATTACATGACATCAATTCAGATGAATCCATTATGGTTGCTGAAAGTCTTCCTTTTTATGACATTGAACGAGAAATAGCATATATCACCGACAGAATGCTGTGCTTGAAGGATGTTAAACCTGAAACTGTGACATACAAAAATGATATCTTATTGCACTACAGTGATTTCATTCCTATTGGCAGCTTTGTAATAGCTCTGTGTTTAGAAATCACAAAATCAGCAAATTATTGCAAATTATCCATCCTTCCCAATAATGCCAGTCCTTTTATTAATGAAACTTTTAAAGCAGAATGTTCTTAAAATTGATAATACGTTCAGCGTTAATGTTAACAATTTTCTTCAGCCTTTGCTTCAAACTCAATCCATTAACAGTCAGCATAGGAAATTGCACTCTCTGTATATATCAAATTTTGACCTCACAAACAGCAATCTGTCTGCAATTTTATCACAATTTGAACTATCCTCAAAGAATTCTGAAATAACTCCCCAATGTCAATTAGAAGAAGATTTACAAATCATACATAATACTTATAAATCGTTTAATAAACCAAACTCCATGGATTTAGTCAAATATGATTTGAACGTGGTATCTAAAATACGGGAATCTTTCAAACCTGGTTCCATTTATAAGGGAGAAAGTGATGGTTCAGCAATTCAAGGATATAATTGTATAGTAGTTGATCAAATCAGAGTGTCTGGTGCAAATAATTACGCTTTGCTTGGTAACCAATCCTTGTTTATGCAACTTAACTATTCTACATTTAAATTTTTGAGTACCTTTTCATACTTCAGTTGGTCCAAGTTGAGTATAATTCAATTCCAAAAGGATGAACAAAATTGCTTGATTATAAAGTTTGATTTTGTGAACATGGTAAAGGCTCTATTTTGCTCAGCACTGGGTTCATTTAGTAAAAAAAGGCCCAAAAATTGTGCCTCCATATTGGTCGACCTCATTTTGAGCTGCCTGGATGCACCAAGCGATGTCAATCTGGATGAATTGTTTGAGTTGTGCTCTGCATCGTGTCCATCATCTACTTGTGTCAAACTTTCTCTAGCTCAGCAAGTTATTTCAGATGAAATTTATATGATTTGTGAGAGCCTGGCATATAGAGAAATGGAAAGACAACTAACTTGTACAGATTCTTATGGTGAAAATTTCATCAGTACTAGTGCTTTGCTGCGTTATTCTGATTATATTTCAAGTGATGATCATGTAATTGCAATATTCGTTCACATGACTGAATCAGTAACAGATTATATTGTTTACATTTTTCCTCAAGATAAGTTAGCAAGTATTGAGCGATATAACAATGGCAATACTCTTGTACTTGACAATGAATTCTCTCATAAGGTGTTGACATTTTTAGAAAACTTATATCAAGGTCCAAACATTCCTGGAAAGAAGCAACTTCACAGTCTGTATCTATCAAACTCCAGCAATAATCCTTACCCAATATCTACGATCATCACACAGTTTCAACATTCACTGAAGTACTTAAAAATTGATGCCAAATGTATTTATGGAGAGGATTTGAATCCTTTATGTCAAATCTTGGCTTCCAGTAAAACTTTGATTTCGTTTTCTTTTATAGGAAATTGTACAAGCCTCTTCTTACCTGATCTGCTAGCATCACTCACTACTTCTGAAACTATATGCGAGATTAGTTTTAAAGGATGTGATCTTCCCAGTGAAGCATTCAGTAAATCATCAGCTAATCTGTGCAGAATTGATCCAGACCATTATAGCATGAGCTACAATGAAATGGAAGTCTCCTTAGTGAGTTCTTTATCCAATCACTTCCAAAACTGGAAGCTGTTGCAATCTCTAAGTTTGAGTCATTGTAATATTACCAGTGAAATACTAACTTATCTCCTTGAAGGAATGAAAGAGTGCAAGAATCTGTATGCCCTAAATTTAAGTAATAATAAAATAGGGGATGAAGGCTGTACAAACTTGGCCAGAGCATTTCTTCATCAATCAAAACCTGGATGCACATACTTATGCGAGCTCAATTTGAGTCATTGTGATATTGGAGATAATGGGATTCTCACGCTAGCAGATTTGATTAAAGAGATATCTGCAAATCTTTTTTCATTCGACATTGGTGGAAACAGACTTTCAATAGTAGGAGCTTATGAAATATCAAGAGCTCTGCAGGCTTGCGAGAATCTTGTTGAGCTATGTTTAGAGTTACCTGAACTGCAAAATGTTGATAAATTAAACATGGCATATCATAAATCATTCATAAAATGTATCATGAACGTACTTCAAACAACATTTAAGTTGCGTAAACTTTTGCTGAGCAATTTGCAGATGGACAATGCTCAAGCTCAGTATATTGCGGAAATCATTAGAAGAAATAAATACTTAAAAAATTTTAAACTGAGCAATTGTTGTAACAAAGAGTCCCAACTAGAACCTCTTTTTATGAGGCAAGGACTCTTTCATACACTTGACTTAAGCCACAATACATTTTCTAGCAATGACTTCGATTTTCTCTGCCAAAGTCTTAAATCTTGCAAGTTTCTCTCTTATGTCAATTTACGTGGTATCAGCATTTTCAAATCAGATGAAGCATTGCAGTTACAAAATTTGGACATTTCCTGGACAGTACAAGAAATCTATTTGGATAATATAAATTTACTGGCTGGAATTTATCGGGTGGCAGAAATTATAGTGAAATGTGAGAAATTGCGAGTGTTAAGCATTTCTGACTGTAACATAGGAGATATTGGAGCTATAGAAATTGCTAATGGAGTAAAACACTGTGTGAGTCTACAAATATTGGACTTGAGATATAATAACATCGTCAGCGACACTATTTCAAGTATTTCGGCAATTTTGTGTGAATGCTGTAATCTACAAATTCTTGCATGAGTACCGTATTACTCTCATTCAACCAATCATCGGAAACGTTAACATTTTTTAGCACTAAAACATTTACACAACTCACTTAAACTGAACTTAGTAGATATTATTGCATCACTTTTTGAAATATGTTATCATATATAGTTTATACCTACTTGGTCACTTTTACATAATAACCTAAAGAACTTAAATGTTCTTTAACAGTTACATCGTTTGATGGCTACGTTTTAAGCGTAATGTGCTAGTATACAAATGTCCTGCTATGATGCCCTGCAGGCATGTGCACATGGATGGGTTATATTCACTTGGACTAGATAAGTATTGATTATAATTAGCTATTTGGAGCTAATTATGGTCTTGAAGAAGCCACCATCTGTCCTTTGGTCAAGCATTAACAAGGGTTCTATTGTGATGAGTAGACCTCTAAGTTACGGTGTTATGCTGGGCTAGCTGACATTGTGGCAAATCGGGGTATTTTTTTCGCACAAATTTGAACTAGTCTGAGTTAGCTAATTAGCTTGGTTTCTTTTTACAAACAAAGTGCAGCGAATAATATGTTCAAAATGTGTAATAGTTACAGGATTGTTCTCAGTCTGTAATTAGTCCATCAAATTGACTTGTCAAGTAAAATACAATCATGCAGGAATGGCAGAAGCCAGATTGCTTTGGCCAGGGGCATAGGAAGCCAACTTTAGCTGGTCAGGCCATAAATGTGTTGATTCAAAGTCTGCTTTATGTATTGTCTTGTCATTTTACTATGTATATTATGTTTAAGCACCTATTATTTGCAACAACAACAACAAAAAAAAAAAAAACGCTATTAAAAATGACACCTAAACAAAGAACAAACTTATAATACTGTTGCTACTGTTTCAGGTTCATGGCAGGTCAGTTAGTTTTTGTGTATGACCTCTTAGAGCTCATCAAATTGTACATTCTGAAATTGAGGATATAATCTCTATTCTTCCTGAGCAATCTGAAAAGTAAAGTACCAGTATTCTTATGGATAGAATAAAAGCAGGAAGAAAATAGGCTATCTTTTTAACTTGTTAGTTTTAACTAGTCAAAATATGAACTGGCTTAAACTAAATTTGAGGAAAGTATGGTAAAATAATAATTAAAAAAAATAAATTTCTTTCTAAAGCAAACACTAAATGAACTTGACTGGCACACTTAATATCACTCCTTTAGTGATGATGGGTCACTGCTTAAAAGCTGCAATCTTTTATTAGCAACTACTGAAAGTGGACCTGAAGTAGGTGGGTTTTGAATCTACAGAATTAACCCTACCACCACCATAGTACTCTTGCATCAGGGTTGGTACTTTCAATAGTTGCTAATAAAAGATTGCAGCTTTTAAGCAGTGACCCATCAAAAAGAGTACTATGGTGGTGGTAGGGTTAATTCTGTAGATTCAAAACCCACCTACTTCTGGTCCACTTTCAATAGTTGCTAATAAAAGATTGTAGCTTTTAAGCAGTGACCCATCATCACTAAAGAAAACCAAGGGTAGTCAAAATCGAGGGTTACTGTTGCATGGTCAGCAGTGGTGAACCCCTTTACCGAACCCTACTCGTGGGTAGTCCCACTAACTGAGCGATCAACTGTTAGACTTGGGTTTGCGGTCTGTGTAAGTAGGCGGAGCTAAGGGTCTAGCATGCTCATAGCGATCTCTTACCCACTCGGATTTGCTTGCACGAAATTATTTACCCCAAATTCCTGAATTGAGCTATGGATTCCGTCGGTTCGAGGAGGCTAGATAACTACATAGAGGGTATCCCTAAAGCAGAACTGCATCTTCATATAGAAGGAACGTTGGAACCTGCCCTCATGTTCCAACTTGCTAGTCGCAATGGAATATCTCTAGACGGCACGGTTGCCTCTCATACGGAGAAGAGAAAAAACTTCAAGGTATCATTAGCCTTTAGCTCAATGGTGACTGTAGTCAAAATGAATGAAGTATGTTTACCCTAAGTTTTCGGAATGTGTTTAGCTACATTGTGAAAGGTCACACTTTCTTTTAGCTGTGAGGATGACTGTTTCTAGTGCAACATTCTGTGTTATTTAATTTATTTGTATAATAAATTTTATTTTTCTAATGCGGTAGTAAATGGTCGTACCTTGTTTCCTGTATAATCCTTCGAATTGTATGTACCGTAACATTAATTCATGCTTTTACATTTTTATAAAGTAAGGATTTATTTTCAATCATAAAATAGGAGGCATTCAAAAATTACTAATAATTCAATACCAGTGATATATCCCACTTTTTTCTGTCTATTTCGTTATAGGATTTATCAGATTTCTTGCACATGTATTATGAAGCCTGCAGTGTCCTGAAGACTGAGAAAGATTTTTACGACTTGATGTATGCTTATCTTCGCAAAGCATCAGTGGATAATGTCTTTGTTGCCGAGATATTCTTTGACCCTCAGACACACACTGAAAGGGAAATTCCCTTCAATGATGTGATTAATGGTCTGTACAAGGCTACGCTAGATGGGTTTGCAAATTTTGGGATCAGAGCAAGCCTAATCATGTGCTTTCTGCGAGACAAGTCTGAAGAAGATGCTTTGAAAACTTTGGAAGAAGCCAAACCTCATGTGGATAAAATTATTGGCATTGGTCTGGATTCCGCAGAAGTTGGCAATCCTCCTAGTAAGTTTAAAAGAGTTTATAAGCTGGCAGGTGATATGGGTCTCAAGCTGGTAGCCCATGCTGGAGAAGAAGCTGGTGCAGATTATATTCTAGAGGCTCTGGATATCTTGAAAGTCCAACGGATTGACCATGGTGTACAGTGCTTGAAAGATTCGGCTTTGGTTTCAAGATTGGCGAAGGATAAAGTTCCTCTGACCACTTGCCCGCTTTCTAATCTTAAGCTACAAGTTTTGTCCCGGTATTTTAAAGGCCAAGACATCACTAAGGAGTTGTTGAGCAAAAATCTCATGGTGACAGTTAATTCCGATGACCCGGCATATTTTGGTGGATATATCACTGATAATTTTCTACATATTGCTTCCGTAGGAGGAATCACTGAAAAAGAGGTCTATCAAATATGCAAAAATGCCTTTCAGGCCACTTTTTTGTCTAATTTTGATAAGCTTTATTATTTGAAACGAATTGAAAAATTCAATGTAGAAATAGGCTGTACAGCACCGCCAAAGTCCATTACTTTTTTTGGTTCACGAAGGCCTCGAGATGGTTCTGAAGAATACAAGGATTGCGAAGCTGCTGCCAGGCTGATGTCATCAAATGGATACAGCATCATACATGGTGGCTATAGTGGGCTTATGGAAGCTTCGTCTAAGGGTTGCTACATTGGAGGTAATCTCGTCGATAAGGAGAACTTGGAAGGGTCATCTTCAGTGTCTTCTGTTGGAATTCTAGCTCCTCGAGTCTTTAGTGGACGTCATGCTGCTGGAAATTCTTATGTCACTAAACCTAAGATGGCACGCAGCATTGTAGAGCGTATTGATAGATTAACAGAAGAATCCCAGTATTTCTTTGTTAGCGGAGGAACAATAGGCACTATCACTGAGTTATTTGTTGCCTGGAATATTGCTTCTATTCGTCCTATGTCTGGATGCATCCCTCCAAAAATATTCGTCTTGCGATCTTTTTGGGAGAAGACTCTGAAAGAAATGATGGCTACGGTGGGAATCTATAAGGAAGATTGCGCTCTTATCACATTCGTGGAGAACAAAGAAGAGCTTTTCAAGCTTGTTGATGAAGATTGGAAAAAACGATGTGACAATGTTATCATGTGATGTTACAATGCTATCATGTGATGTGGCATGCTTGATGGAGAATTGAAAAGAATGATTTTGGTTTTGTATTGTTTAAAGGGCTTATAACAGATGAGCATCTATGATATATTCAGTTCGGTAGTGATTACCCAATGGCATAGAAGGGTGTTTCATAGAGCATGAACTGGGTGGTTTTATACGTATAGTAGCGCAGAGCGTGAACTGGGTGGTTGTGTGGTAGAGCAACTCAATATCGAACAAAGAAACATCAAAATACACTTAATAACAAGCTCAGTAGGGTAGAGATCAATTTATAGGACAGAAAGGGGCGGATCCGACACTAACAACAGGGAGGGTCCCGAATATAGTTAGGTCAAAATTTATAAATGACTATACGTGATCAGGATATTATTATGATTTATGTGGAATGATATGGTCACTGTGCAGTTGTTGTGAATGAAAAAGAATATGCCTTTTAGAGTTAGCTTGCTGCATTTTATTATCTGTATGTATGAACGTGCACTCTGTGATAGTCTTGGGATCAGTTCAAGTATTAGCTAGTATAGCTAGTTAGTATTAAACTGATTGTTCCAAAAGACATTTGAGCATATTAACTGACTGTCAATTTAAGGGTAGTAGCTAGCTTGCTAATGTTATTTTGATGGAACATTTATATTTTAGTTTTAGTTATAATTTTGTTGACAAAAATATTTCAAGATTAGTTTTAGTTTTTCACTAACAAAGACAGTTTTAGTCTTTCTAACTTCCATTTTAGTTTTAGTTGTTGTTGTTGTTGTTTTGTTCTAAGGGAGGGGGCTGGGCTAGATAGTCGAGCAACCGCAGACTGTTGTTCAACAGTTAGCCAGCAAATTACTCAGGTGCTGCTACGAAGAAACGATTGGGTAAAGGGATTTTGCTTCCTTGGATTACGACTGGTGATTCCTCTTCTTTCAGCGATGTCACTAATATTGTTAGCTATATTTTTAGTTTTGATTTTTAATTTTATTCATCATCTCTAGACTTTTAGTTTTAGTTATTATCATCCTATTAATATTTGAAATTTAATTAGTTCTGGCTAGTTTACTAAAATATTTTAGGTGTAACTAATATAAATTTTAGTTTTAGTTATAGTAACCAAAAAACAACAACAACAGCAACAACAGTAGCAGTATCAAGGAGTGAAGAAATAGCATTGAAGAAGTTAGATTAAGAAAATTTGATTCATAAAGACATTGATGAAGTTTATGAGATAGCTAATTCTAGCCATCTTTATGTAGCTAACTTTTATCATTAGCTACACTCACAAAATATACACAACAATTTCTATGCATATAAGGACAAATGGAAAATGTAGATATGCAACATAGTTAATCCTGTTTTTGGTCTATTTATTTATTTATTTATTTATTTATTTATTTATTTATTAATTAATTAATTTATTTATTATTTATTCAGTCATTTATTTAATTAATTAATTTTTATTTATCGATTTATCATTTTTTCTTTAATGACAATAATATAAGTAAACAATGCAAAAAATGAAGGCAAAAGATTATACAATTACAAATAAATAAATAAGTAAATAAATAAATACATACATACATACATCACAAATACATACATCACAAATACATACATACATACATACATACATACATCACAAATACATACATACATACATACATACATACATACATACATAAATAAATAAATAAATAAATAAATCAGTGAAAAAAGGATTAGGCGGTGATTATTATTAATTTTTATTTATTTATTCATATTATTATATAATATATTTTTTGATTATGTGAGCATGTGCTGATCGTTGTCTGGTAAAGGTTTCTAACGCTAACTTCATGAGTATCCGGAAGTAAATGTGTTATGATAGTAGCATAATTGCTGCCGCCGCTGTTGTCTTCTCTCTTTGTAATTGCTACTGAATAGCGCAATGTTCCTTCTGTTTCTAACCGTTTCGTTACTTCTTGCAGGCACTTCAAGGACCTCCGAGGACTTAGTGACTTTGCATTTGCTAAATATTTTACCCTTTCCGTCCGGCAGGCCTGACGGAGGATGGGACAGAGCGTATGAGCTGATTCCTGCAGCCCAAATAGCCCAAGAACAAATCAACAACGCCTCTGATCTCCTCTCAGGTTACAAGTTGGAAGTAGTCACCGTACAATCTGAATCTTGTGGATTAAGCGTCGTTAACGATGGTTTGCTGAACACGTTTCAGAAAATAGCAGATCCTAGAAACTCGTTAAATGTAGTAGGACTGAGTGGGTTATTTTGCTCTACTGTAACCCATGTCCTAGCTCCCATATTCGGTATTCCCAGCCTGACTTATCTGCAAGTAGCAGCCTCAACCACACCAGACCACAGAGACTCTGAGCGATATCCCTGGCTGGTGCATCTTATTTCTACCTCAGCAGGATACAATGACGCCGTACTGGCGATGATGAGAGAATTTAATTGGCGAAGAATTGGCATTGTGTATAATTCTATGGGTGCCCTCTTCAGAGGACTAGCCAGAGACCTGGCTAAAAAAGAAGTTTTTGTTAATGGACACTTTACGCTATCTTCTAGTATACCGATGACATCAAGTTCAGTTGAAAAAGATCTGATCTATCCACTCTTGATTAGTGAAGGGACAAGAGTTGTAATTGTGACAGGCTCCATTGAAGAATGTGTGGCCATCATGTGTTCAGCTTACAAAATGAGGGCCAACTACCCGGGTTATGTGTATATCTTTTATACGCGGATTCTCAGTGAATTCATACGGTATGCCAACACTACAGAATGCTCAGTGGAGCAAATATTACAGGCAATGGAAGGAGTGTTTATATTGTCGTTTAACATAGGCACCGGATATAATGGTACTATGGTATCAGGAGTGACATACCAGGAATATTTGAAATTATATCAGTCCCTAATTTCAAAAACAGAGGATGATATTAACACAACTTTAAACACGAACAATACTTTTGCTAATGTCATGTACGATGAAGTATGGACGTTTGCCCTGGCTTTAAATGCGTCACTTAAAGAATTAGAAAAAGTAGTCAATCTGGGTGCTGTCACTCTGAAAGAGTCAGAGAAAGTAGCTGGAATAATAAGAAGTAAGATTCCAAGTCTATCATTTCAAGGTGCCAGTGGTTACATCAAGTTTGACGAGAACAGAGATGAGAGTACGGAAATTGAAATATCTCAAGTGATCAATGGATCGGAAATTGTCATTGCAATTTACGACAAAAATTTGACATTGCTCAGGGATCTTGGTGACCTTCCAGGAGATGGTTTTAATAAGGTCCATAGAGTTATTCCACTTTGGCTCACTCTTTGCTTTACAGTCCTGACTTTATTCTGTTTTGTTTTTACAGCAGTGATCTTTATCATCATTCTGTGGTACAGGAAGAGGCCTGAAGTCAAAGCTTCTAGTCCTGTGTTGCTGGTCATCATATTTATCGGCTGCTTCGCTACTTACCTGGCTACTGAATTGAGGACACTCCTGAGAGGCTGGGTCATATCACACCCACAAATCTTCACACTTGTTTGCAACTTGGAGATCTGGTTGGGCATCTTGGGGATGTATCTCATCTTTTCTACTCTTCTTGTTCGCTTGTTCAGAATAAGGTACATATTTTTTAAGGATTACGGTGAGCGCACTAAATATTTAGAGGACCGCTACCTAATCGGTATGGTTTTTCTTCTATCTGGAGTAGGTGTGGCAATTTTGAGTCTGTGGGTTGCCACGGATACTATTGTAAAGTACACCACAATACAATACATGGCAGATGCTAATCCACCGCATTTTGAAATCCTGTCTGTGTGCACCAGCAAAAATTTAGAAGCTTGGCTAGGGATTACATTTGGCTACGCTGGAATTATGGTGGCCATTGTTGTGTTTATTGCCGTGCAAACAAGAAAAATACGCATCAGTAACTTCAAAGACACTAAAAAGTTGAACATATACTTCTTCGTGACAGCAGGTGCGATATCCGTTCTTCTTCCGCTCTTTTTTGTGAGTGAGAAGGCAATTAAGAGTGACATTCTGAGTCACATTTGTTGTGGACTTGTTTTCATAACGGTCGGCTTCAATTGTCAGATATTTATATTCATTCCTCTAGTGGTCGTCATGGTGAGAAACATGAGGAAAGAACAAATTGCAAAAGCCAAGCCGGTTCCAAAGTACAGACTTGGACGGAAAGAGACTCAATTTGCCGTCGTGTACTAGCGATGGGCTACCTGCATACTTCATTGTGTTCATCATACATGTGTTCATGACAACAGTTTTACCATTATTTTATTCTGTATGTTTTATGCAGCAATGATTATAGAATGATAATTTTAAGAAAACTGGAAAGGTATTGCATTTGTTAACACAGCTATGTGTTTCTTTATTCGAGTCCAGCTCAATTAATCATTAACTTTTAGCTCAGAACTAGGAAAAGAATGTAGCACACTTCTATCATATACATTTGTATCATACAATCTGAAAGAAGTTATCAAACGTTAATTTCCTCAAAATGTTTGACTATAAAGGTTACTAGTGCACAGACCTATAGAATCTGACTTCCTCTGTTGACTCACCACATTGTTTGCAGTTCATGTTAAAAGGTGCTTATATTGCAGGAAGCTAATTACTATGGGCTTCTCATAGACTTGAGGATGAATAGCAACGTTTATCAATCAGGACTACTATGCATATATTTCATCAGTTAAACTGTTATATACTCTAGTTTTAATTGAAATACGAATAAAGACAAGTAACCAAGGATGTACGTAAATACAGCTATTTGGACGGAAGACATGCCTGCCAAGTTCAATGGAAATGTTTACATGCTATAATATTGGCGAGTAAGTGAAAGTTATTCCTTCAAGAATTTAATATTAGTAAGTATAATGAAAACACATTTTAAAGTCTCAATGACTAGCATATAGAATGCCAGAAAAACTTTTATTTATGAATTATTTCCAACAACAAAATTTTGAAATGACTTCAGTTCCAGTCTCATCAGCTTCAGTTCCAGTCCCATCAGCTTCCACAGGATGAAAAGAGTCCCATGACAAAATCCCGAAACTGTCTTGGTAATTAGAGTTAACAAAAAAATTTACAAGGCTATAGCTAGAGGTTTACAAACTAGTTATCAACACATAATACACTAATTTAAGATTTTGTTTTGGTTGTCAATGGACACTTTTCAGGCAGTGTTCAGTTCCAGTCCCATCAGCTTCACTTCCTTAGTAACTGTCAATACATCCTCTAGTGGAAGAACAAGTTAAGTGCTGGTAATTATCACTTTATCATTATTGGTGAAATTATAAGTTTTGTAGTAAAAAAGCCTATTGAGTATTAGCTAATTAAGTGAAAGAATGCAGCTGGCAATAGATTGGTTTGTAGCTTTCAATGCACTCCCGCAAAGAAGTTGTACATGTAAGCAAGCATGTTGTTCTGAATTGTGAAAGGATGGATGATTTGTTGTACTTATGTACGAAGTCTTGTTTCCAACAATAATGTTTGGCTCAGTATTTAGTAAACATGAAATCTTACAATAATACAGCATCCGCATCAAGGATGTCCAACTACCACTAAAGTTTGCCAACATATGACATGTATTTTGTAATTGCTATTTATTGAAACCCAAAACATTTGAACTTCATCTTCTTTCAAATTTTTGAAGAAAATGCTTCAGCCAAATGTGTAGCTATTGTAACTATAAGGAAATGTGAACATCTGAATTGTGAACCGGGCCTATCAGTATTAAGGTGAACCACGAATATAAGTCTTGTAGTCCTGCTCTATATACACTGTAAAAATCACAACAAAACACATTAGCAAGGGGTTCTTCAGAGCAATTAGGCTTGACTTACTTCAGTGGCAGCTAGCTAGGTATGGTAGCTAGTGAGTGAATTAATATCACGTTTTAGTTGTAATAATGTTTGACATTAATGCATATTCTAGTCAAGAAAGGTGGGTTTGTTGTAATTGCTGGAATTTCACACCGTGATACGTTACAATATCAGTGTCAGTAAATAGCATTTCAAATTACTCGTGAAGTCGTATCAAAATGCAGTCAGCAAATGATCCTATTGTTGTTATATTTGTGTGTGTGGCTAGGTTCTATTTGTTAGTGTCCTGGTTAATCCTGTTCGATGAACTTATTAATCTCCTATGATTATGCTGCGTGACATACTTGTTCTGCTAAGGACCTAAGATGTAGCAAATACCAGTTGACATGATATCTGTTTCCATTGTAGGAAATGAAGCCATCTCTTAGCTTGTCTAGACTTCAACCGATAGATGGATGTGCTTCTCCTGTTTTGATGTTCCGGTATCGACACAAGTCACGTTCAATACTACTGCTTAAGCAATCGCGGGTTGTAGGAGGATTGGTTGTGGGTCGAAGAATCGATTGTTGGATTGTGGAATGAGTAGTAGATGAATTATATTAACTGAGCTGTTTGATATTTGAAGGTAGCTATTTTGTAAAAGACAAAAATGAGAAACATTAGAGGAGTGACTCTGGAGAACCTGTCATTTCCTTTTATTTCACTATTCACCATTTGTACAAGTTGTTGTTTATCTGTCCATATTCTTGTCTCAATACGAAATATTTTGTTGAGTCAGAATGCTCATGAGTTTTCTTTAGGGATAGTGGGTGGGAAAAAGGTTCAGACTTAATTATAGTAAAGAGCTATGTAATAATTATATGTATTATATTGCTAGATATTTTCACAATAGTTTTTAGGGTCCCAAATGGTGAGGTAACTCACGATACTTTATTATCTGACTCTGAATTGTGCAAGCTCATTACCCATCAAATACAGTGGCATAGGAAGGGGAGGCTCAGCGGACATAATTTCGGGGAACAGTCTAAAGGACTCGGACACCTTTACACATGGACTCGGAGTATACATGTACCGAAACATCTTCACACACCACTATGGTAACCAGCCTAGCTTACCAGTTCCCAGTCAAAGTAGCTGAATTACAAACTTCTACAGTTAAAGTATATCTAGTATGAAATAACCCAATTTATAGCTACTCATCATAGTAGTTTATCAAATTATTTCACTTTCAAGCATTTGTAGACTGTCTCTGGCACAAGACAAATAAACCAGTCTGCTTGTGAAATATCTCACCATATCACACATGGCCTCATGCAATAAGTATTATATATGTATGTATGTATAATATAGAAGTGTGAGCTTGATATCCATGGCTAGACTTGGTCACTCCTTACCAGCTAACCTCAGTTGTTCATCAACATCTATTAGACAGTTGTAGTACAAAGATTACAGCAATAAGTGCATGCAAACATGAATCCTACACACACAAACTTAATCCAAATTTTAATCCAAATTTCTAAGTGTGTTTTGAAGTCATAGCAATGATAGGCTGTTTAGTAGCTACAAGTGTTTCGTTTGTCTAAAAATAAAAATAAAAAATAAAAGAGTAGTGACTGGCAATACTAAAATAGTTGTGGACTTCAAATACTCTCAAAGCTGCTGCTGAACACTGATTGATCGGTGGTCTAGGTATGGCTGAAAGAGTCGGGTCACCATTGGCTAAAATGAAACCAATATCAGGTTAAGACGGATTTAGTGTACATCTAATTAGTTCTTTAGGGCACGCCACAATGGATTTAGAAACCTTTGAAGGGATAGACACTATGGTGACCAAACATGCACGTTGTGTATTCTCGGAAATGTTGAAAAAAGCTTGACTCGAATAGGCTTAGCATGTCCTGAGTATGCCTGTCTTACGGTGCCAAAACACTTGGCAGGAAAGACTACTCCATTGACTGCAACTGTTTGCCAATAAAATGCCTCAACTTCAAGAGATACTTGCTTGCAGGTAAAGACAAATAATATAACGATGACAATGAATTATTGAAGTGTGGCATGTATTCATATTTCTTTAAGCATTGTCTGCACTATATCAATGGTTTAAATAACAGATAATTGCCAACTTTCCAGAAACAAGAACTGGGATAGCCACACCCACCAACATGTTTACCAATGAAAAATTATCGAGCATCTTGAATCTTTGGGCAGATAACTATAATGCGAAGGTGCAATGACGGCTTTCTCTTGAAGTCATCATCTGTCGCCAAGAAAGCATTCCATGGAATCTAAGTGCATGATAATAATATTATTATTGCTATGAGAAGTTATATTATATCAAATTTATAGTAGCTACTATTTTAGTATTTAAGCTACGTGGTGGAAATTGTTGCAATTAGTGTAAAAAATAAAAATAATAATAAAACCACCAAAAAATGGGAAAATTCCAAATATCATGAAGGATCTAGGATTTACCAAGAAAACCTGGAGTATTATCCCTGCCAAACTGGGATCGTTGACAACTATGCTGACATAAAGTTTAATTAAAAGTTTCCCATGTGTAATGCACGATCTATAATTATTATAGTAATTGACATGATTATTTAATTAATTGATAAGGTATGCTTCACAGCACGGCAACGATAATGTTGATATAACTGGGAAGACAGCTTATGTGTGGGTGTGTATGTGTGTGTATGTGTGTTTGCACGTGTGCATGCACGTGTTTGTCTCCTTTTTTTTTGTCTAAACGTCAATGGAGCCAAAGTCAAATTAAAAGTACATATTGGCATGTTGCATGCAGGAATTTGGGTTGTGCCTTGTATATCATGTACCAAGTAATGCTCATGTTGTTAACTGTGTAAAGTTACATTTCTGAGTAATTAAACTGTAACCTAATTATGTTGCTAATTAGAAAGACCCAGTATGCTCTAAATATAATTTTGCAGGAGTATACTTTGTATGCAGAGCAGTGTGGAAACTATAAAGAACGTGCTAGTGTATTGTTTGTGAAACACATTAACCACTAAGCCAATTCATTGTGAAAAAATGACATACAGTTCCTTTCTGGGTAAAAAGTGAAATTATCACAGGGAATACTATTTTCTTGCCAGGTTGCTTCTTCAAAGTAGATTAAGGTAATTGGTTTCTCTCGAAATAAACACTTGGGTTCAATGGTGGCTTCTCTGAGGCAGGTTGAGGTTGAAATGAGAGATGTATGGTTTCTGGTTATTCCTGCAAGACTTACACCTAGGGCTGTGCTAACTTGCCTGTTCAATGTGTCAATACTACAGGGGCAGCGCGACAGGTACGGACGGTACGGCCATGGCCGGACCAATATTTTGTCTAGGAGGTGTGTCCCCTAATTTAAGGGGGTGTAGCACCTTATTAATTAGCTTTAGGTACTTACTTATCGTCTAAGAAGGGGAGTGGCATGACCTTGAGCCCGTGTCCAAATTGAGCTTTTCTCGTTAAAGCGGAATAGCCACCACCTCGGCAATAGCTTGCACTTCAAGCAGCAGCTCCAGTAGCTCTTTTCCACAGGAAGGTCCACACCATCCTGGCGCTCAGTTTAAGTTTCCCAAGAGAGCATTCGGGAAAAAAATTGTCCATAGCTAGATCCTTTCAAAATGCTTAGGTTTTCAAGGTGGCCTTTCCTAGACTACAGGGAAGATGATGACACTGTATTTTGCTACACCAGTAAGAGATAAGCGCTAAGGTGAGAACATTTTATCTTAGTTTTACAAGTTTTGTTTATTCTTCAATAACTTCAGAGTTACTACCAGTTATAATTATATTTAACCAATAAAAATTGAAATATAATTATGCTGTATATTGAGGTATCCAAAGGTTTTTACAATTGGAAGGATGCTATTTTTGCATTCAGTAAACACGATAAAAGCCAGTGCCATTTGGAAGGAGTTGATGCAATTATTACATTGCCAGCCACTACCATGCATATTGGCACACACCTGAATAGACAGCATGCAATCGAGGTAGCCAAAAATAAGAAAATACTACTGAAGATTTTGTCTTGCATAAATATGCATTGTGGAGAAGATGATCGTGAAATTCATCAATGGCAGAGAAAAAATCCAACAAGTACACATCACATGAAATCCAGAATTATTTGATTAATATTAGAAAAGTTTCTGAAAACCTGCATAAGTCTCCATTTTTAACTGTGATGATTGATGAGACAACAGATGTGACCAACCAGGAACAAGTCGTCACAATAGTTATTCGTTGGACTAATGATAATTTTGAGGTATATGAAGAGTTCATTGGGCTTTATGCAGTTCCATGTATTGACTGCTACATTATTTTCTGTTATTAAAGATACTTTGACTCGACTAAATTTAGCATTCCATAAACTTCGTGGGCAGTGCTATGACGGTTGTAGTACCACCATGGCTGACTCTACTAGTGGTGTAGCAAAGAGAGTTTTGGAAGAGGAAGAGTGTGCAGTATTCACTCACTGCTACTGCCACTCTTTAAACTTAACAGCTAATGATTATGTTAAGAATTCTAAAGTTATGAAATTATCATGGGAAGTTACCCATGAAATCACTAAGTTGATTAAACTCTCTCCACGACGAGATAACATTTTTCGTGAGCTAAAAGCTGAAAGTGAATTAAAAATGAAATTAATCCCTTGAGCATTCGACTTCTGTGTCCTACACGATTTACTGTGCGAGCCAATTCTTTGTTAAGTGTTCTCAAAAATTACTCTACATTGCTAGGCACCTGGGAGATGGCAGTAGATGTAGCAAGGGATACTGAAAGCTAAGCAAGAATTCAAGGAGTAAAAGCACAGATGAATACTTTTCGCTTTGCTTTTGGGACAATGTTGGCAGAAATGATACTTCGCCACACCGATAATTTGAGCAGATCATTGCAAGATAAAGTTTGCTCTGCAGCTGAAGGACAAACGATTGGAGCCATGGTGGTTGGTACTCTCCAGTCCTTACGAAATGATTCATCTTTTGAATTATTTTGGTCTAAAGTGACGTCATTTACAGAACCCCTTGACATCGAGCCGTCATTACCACGTCAAAGTAAAGTACCTAGACGGTATGAATCTGGAACAGCTGAAGGTCATGTTCACCAGTCTATACATGATTTGTACAGGAAAGACTATTTTGAAGCTATCGATTTAGCAGTGAATTGCATACAAGATCGATTTCAGCAAGCAGGCTATGAAGTGTATAAAAGTCTTGAGCAACTACTTTTAAAAGCAGCAATAAGCTCAGATTTCTCTGCTGAATTCACTTTTGTTACATCTTTTTATGGAGAGGATTTGCAAGCTGAATCATTGCGTGCACAGTTGCTTACATTTGCAATTGAGTTTAAACGAGTGTTTTCAGAGACTACTTCCAAGCCCACTGTATATGATATCAAAAAGTTTTTTGTTCATTATCTGCAGCCCAGAAAAGTCTTTCGTGTCAGGTCGGCATTGTGCTAAAGCTTGTACTTATTATGCCAGCCTCTAATTCCACATCAGAGAGGTCATTCAGTGCTCTTCGTCGTGTAAAGACATACCTCAGAAACACAATGGGACAAGAGAGGCTAAATCACCTCATGGTGTTGCATGTGCATAAAGAACTAACAGATGATTTGGATTTAATTAGTATTGCTAATGAATTTGTAGGTGACTCTGAGCAAAGACTTAAACTGTTCGGTACTTTCTCTTAAACAAGTTATCATTTGGTACTTCCTCTTAAACAAGTTATCATTTGGTACTTCCTCTTAAACAAGTTATTATTTGTTAAACAAGTTATCATTTGGTACTTCCTCTTAAACAAGTTATCACATTTGATACTTTCTATTAAACAAGTTATCATTATCAATTTTTTCATCACATATTTCAACATTATAATATACCATAATTCTATATGATTAAAAAAAGTACACTAAGCACAGAGGAATCAATTACTGTAATATGATAGCTAATTATATACTTCCTGTTTGGAGCTGTGATGGGCGTGGTCACAATGGCCTTACCAATGTCCAGGAGCTTGCTCCTCCTCTGAACAAGGTTCAAAGCCACAGAGGTTAATTATGGCTAACCAGTTTCTGGGAAGGTAGGCTGCCTGTCTACCATGAGGAACATGACTTTGGAAACACTCATGAACACGAATTCCTCATTTCTTTCTTGAACACACAAATGTACAAGTAGAAGACAGAAGTCTTATATGCTTGTACTGATTTTTGACTTTGCTTTATATAAAATAATGTAGAATGGTAAGGGGTAGACCTAGCAGTGGTATAAGGAAGATATTTCGGTGAGGGGAGAGTGGGGGAGGGGTGTGGGGGCTCCAGGGGATGTGATGTGCAGCTTGCCGGTGTTCATGTGAGAAATCAGTTTTTAGATTCCACCCCTCTCTCCCCCCCCCCCCCCCCCCATATTTGCATAGGATAAAGCAAAATGAAGAAAGAGTATATAGAGTATATATAAATATATATCCTCTGCTTAGTGGTTTAAAAAGATTAATGCTAGCAAAATACAACAAATAAATTAAGTGTATTATCTGATATCAAAACTAAGGTGTTTCTACTAAAAATTAAAGCCAAGTTAAGATAATCTTTATCCAGGTCACTGATTTTCTTTAACTTATTTAACCCAATCAAATGATGTGGTCTCCTTCAATGCTCTAGCAGATGCAGCTGCTTTATTTGTGGCACCAGTACCACCACAATTGGGCTTTGTTCCAGAACCTGGAGGCTTATGGTGACCCACTGGTGGATTGGGAGGTTGTAAGCCGCCAGGAGGAGGAGGTGGAGGTGGAGGAGTTCTTGGTGGACCATTAGGTTTAGAAAGACTGCCGCCTGGTAATGGAGGTCATGGTGGTGGCAGATGCCCTCCAGGATGTACAGGATGTACATGAGGGATGGGTGGAGAGGGCCATGTGATGCCTGTGACAGTAAATCCACAGCCTAAGGCAATAGTTTTGGCATTCACCATCTACAAAAAAAAAAAATAGTAATAATAAAAATAAAAAAAATAAAAAAATAAAAACCTATGGTGTAGTTCTCTCTTACAGTGGTGAACGTGTTCTGCTGGGCTACTCTGTCAGGATTGTGGCTCTCCGGGCATGTTTCTGCAAAACGCTGTGCCACTCCTGCAAGCTCATCGCTCCATACTTATTAATGAGATGAGTTAGAGGATGAAGTATAATTAAGAAACACAAAATGAAATATTATAATTATAAGCACCATGTTACCAATACCCTTCCCATAGTACCAATTTTTGCATATTGACAGCTGGTGGGTTCACCAAACCTCGATAGAAATTGTGCTGGTTCAAGATAGATTGTTTTTGCTGCGCTGTGAGAACTAATAAGGATATGTGAATAAGAGCAAAGAGAAGCACCGTCTTAAGGAATGGCATAGTCATGAACTGTTCTTTGTCTTTTAAGATATATATATCTGCACCATTATCAGTTTATATAGTTACACCAAATTATGAAGAGAAATTTTGTGTTGCTATGCATTTGTTCTGGAACAGCTCAGCTGACCTTTGTTACGCTGAGTAGGAACTAATGTCTGAACAGTTCAAGGTTAAACATGGCCTCCATGTACCTCATGTTCTGTAGAATAATTTGAAATGTCAACTATTGTATGGCAAGTGTAGAATGCAGATGCCACAGTGTAGAATCCATGGAGTGACTAAGAGAGAAGTCACTCAGTTAGACGGTTACAGTTTGGAACAATTCATAACCTTCAGTGTATTTAGATATTAATATATGAAGTAATTGATATAGACTTATGCCAACAATAAATATGAAAACAATAACAACTGCTCACAACAACACAACAAAAACATTGATAGAGACTGAATTAAACGAAGAATTATATACATAATATCATTTTGTGGTTTATAAGGCAGAAGATTTAGATGATTCATCATCCAGGACATTTTGCTGTAATTTTGTTTTATGATGAGCTTTGATTTTACGTTGAAGATGAGGTGGCCAGAATCCGAGATGGGGATGAGGTAGATGTAGGTGAGGCAAATGAAAATGGGGTCGCCCAGGGTGAGGTGGTCCCATGCCAGGCCAATGGAAGGGTGAACCCATACCAAGCCCTGGGTGAGGTGGTTTGATTCCGGGAGGTAAATGGAGTGGTCCTATTCCAGGTATTGGTATAATAACCGGTATAGGAATAGGGATTGGTTTAACTTTTGGGGGAGATGTCGATACTGTTTCTGAGGGAGGTTCAGTAGAAGGAGAAGTGGGAGTTTCCATAGTAGATATAGGACCATCACCAGAATTGCAATCTTCTGTACTGATGGGATCTCTTTCGGGATCCCACAAGTATACCGAAGAGTCCGCACCCGATCTGTCCGAGTCAACTATACGACAAAATAAGTGCAGTTAATATTCTAGTGAGAGAGATTATGGAGTTATTTATGGAGTTACAGTGAGAACTTGGTTTAAACCATTGAGCTGCAAGTTATTATTGTTTTAAGTCCATATTCTACTAAAATGTAGCTGGATTGTACTGGTAGTGTTACCACAGAGGTTGTCCTGGCAAGTCTGGCCAGAATGGCAGCTTGTACACGGTTGTCCAGATTTGTAAGGCCTCTCGACACCTCTGCTCCACCTGAAGATGCCACAAGATGTCACAAAACAGAAAAATAATTGTTAAAAAAGGTGTCAACATGGTTTTTAATCTAATGTAATATTCTTATGTTTGTCCTTAAGTGCCCACTCGGAACTTTCAATATATAAATTCAAATAATACCGTTTGTTAACTTTGAATATCATTATTTGGTTTGCACTGTTTTACCATTCAGCACTCATGCTTAAATTATAGTGCTTAAATTTTCAATCTGATTGGAAATACTAAAATAATAACCAACTAACAAGTGGTGAAAGTATTGGGTACACTGCTAGTTTTTCTTTGAGTACCTTTAAAAAGAAATAATGATTTAAAAAGTGGGCTAGCTAGCAGTCAATTAATGGAAATAGCAATGATCTTACTGAAGAGTCTACTCACTCTGGACTATATTTGCAGAGAAAGACTGTATAAGATCCACACTGGGAAGAGCCACATCCGATGGCTGAAGATTCTGCAAGAACCATCTGCACCAAAATGAAGCAATTTTAACTTTCCATAAATATTGGTGACAATGGAGAATAGATATTCATAATTTGCTAACAAAATATTTATATTTGTACAATACTAAGATAATATTATATAGTTGATTTTATATACATAGTGCTTTACAATATCAGCATAAGTAAAACATGCATACATGCATACATAGCTATTATAACACACAATGCATATAATATAATATGTAAATATAGCTACTATTATGATTATATTTATCTTCTACAATACAATTTTTAGTTTATGTTGCAACTGGTAATTCTCCACCAGTATAACTTTGAGACGAATAGACCGACCTTCAAGTAATTATTGCAAGAGTTTGATCTCTCCAAGCAGTTGTTTGAGCTGTAGTCAAAGTATTGACCTTGATTAAACCAACTTTGCACCAGCTGAAGGTAATCAATTTCATTGTTTGGTATACTTGTCACAAATAAGCTTCCCCTTTCAAACAAGAAAATATCCTGGCTGAAATCACTGCTCCCTTCTTTAGAGCACTTCCGGGTGACATTAAGAGCCATTTTCTCCAGTTCATCTCTCCAAATCTACAATACAGTATAGATATCAGTTTTGTGAAGCTTGACAATAATTACTAACACTATTTACAAGCTATAAATTTCTCATGATTTAATTGGGTTAAAAACTAAACAAATATTATAAAATAAAGCTATTATAATAATAATAATTAGCAATCTACTGAATGTTAAGTGTGACTTTAACTGTACCATAAGAGCCAAGCCACAACTTAACCATCAAATCATGATATTAATAAATTTCCTTACCAAGTGATAGACTAGCTAATAATAGCAGTATAAATATAAATAGGCATTATTCTACCCACTGTCATGCCAATATAGCCTTCTCAGCCCTAGCTGTGGCATACAACCTCACCATAGTTTGCATATTGGAAGAAGTGGGCTGAACTTGTGTACGAAGTTTGTTGTGCAGCTGAGTGATGACCTGCTTCTCTTCGCTGGTCAATTCACTCAATAAACATTGAATGAAGGAGCACAGAATTAAGAAAACCACTGGCAGCCACTTCTCCATAATTCCTATTCCTTCTTTTGACTACCCCAACTTAAATAGAATTATAAAAGGTAACTGTGTTCTTGTTCAGGCACATGAGGGCCATGTGGAGGTGCATGTTGCCAACATGTGTGCTGTCTGTCCTCATCCTATATCTGGCTTCTGTTAGAGCTACAGTAAGTTCCATTAAATTCTCACATTCTTGTCATTTCAGGTTTCAAGTGAAAAGTAACGATATAGCTAATTGCCTTGCACATGTCCTATAGTATGTCCAAGTAGTACTGCAATTATTATTATGCCAATGATATTAATGGTGTAATAAAGATTCCTACTTTGTTGCATTGTCTGAGTTGCTAAAAGAGACAGTGGAGTTCTCTCCAGTGATTTCTAGCTAAAGCTCACAAAAAAAACTTATTCTCAGAATTACGGTGCTCATCCTAAGAGTTGAACCAGGACCCCTGAGGTAATTAGGACTTTGTTCAGCTATCATGTACACAACAAGCACCTTATAATGCAATCTTGTTAGGTTTATTGTCACCCACTACTGCTATATACAGTGGTGACATTCATGTACATTTTGCCACCCACGCATATTATCGATACTTTACCGACATTGGCTAGTGTATTTTATTTACATTACTTGATTGGCTTGCTGGTTCCCCATGAGTTGCTGTGGATGTGGCGAACATCGCGTTGTGTTTGCCTGTTGTTTTGTTGTAATGAAATTAATTTGGTGCACCAATTAAACTTCACAGGCTATATTTGATATGTGCAAATTGAAAAAGGTCCAAGTATAAAATTGTTTTTTTCCTGGCCTAAACACATCAAGGTGCCACCTATCACACATGTAACCATCACAACCACAAACTAATTTGATGAACCTATTAACATAGCCTTAATATTATCCCCATACAAAAAATGAACTTTGTAGAGCTTTTAGTTTCCCTGCAGTGGAATAAAAACCATAACACAGTAAAAAAAATTCAAAAAGTTTGCTGGAAACACTGTACATTTTTGCCAGCCGTATATAATCTTTGCCGACATTGGCTAATGTATTTTATTTACATTACTTGATTGGCTTGCCGGTTCCCCATGAGTTGCTATGGATGTGGCGAACATCGTGCTGTGTTTGCCTAGTGCAGTAGAGGTGCATAATAAGCCTGGCCGTCTGCAATGGTTTACAGAACGTTTTAGCAACTGTCATAACATTGAGTAGCTATTTCTTAAACATCATGCTCATAAGTCGCATACAAATTCATGCCAAATATTCCCAATGATATTAACACAAGACATTATACAAGACAAAACCCTAACCGTTCATATTTACTCATATTGCACACATAGCTTCTAATTAATCCATTCTTGTAAATTCAATGTCAAACTTAACTGCCAGCTAGCTAACAGCAGCCCCGCAAATATAATTAGTGATATTATTTAATTAATATTAATGTGATAATCATAATAAGGAGATGATAGTGGAAAAGCATCGATAAAATAAATAAATGACAAAAATGTTGAAACTGTGAAGTCCAATCAGAAGTTGTTGATGTGCATGAAATAGAAATACAACTTGTTAAAGTCTTTATACTAACATCAGCAATGGCGGACGGGCTGCGGTTTGGGAGTCAAGGCTATGGTACTAGGCCCCATGGCATTGGAATCACATGATGCAAATGAAGAGCAAGATTCACTCTTCAGAGCAGTTTCTGAGAAAGACGTGGGTTCAGGGCTGGCAGAACACATACTAGAGGTAGATGCAGAAGAGGATGCCACTTCACAGCCACTATCCCTCGCCTGCTGCTCCTGATTCACAGTGAGGCAATCTAAAGTGTCCATAAATTCCTCTTCTGAGATATCGGAGCAGATTACATTCCCGCGGCTGTTTCTCTCGGCTATCACCTTGAAGTTGTCCTGGTATTGCTTGGAGGATGTCGTGGTCTGCGATATTGTGCTGTTGCTAGAGGGGGTGTGGCTGTCTGGGTCTTTGCTCATCGTCCTGTCCAGGAGGGCTGCCAATGCATTGTCTGATATCACGGCTGCCTGGTTATTCACGACCTTCTCATGGTCCACTGAATGAAGGAGGTCTATCAAGTCATCCACTGAGAGGTCATATTGGGACGACAGACCTTTAAATTTTCCTGCAAGTAAGTAAAGAATATTATTGCAAACGGATGAAAACATTGACATTTAACTAACAATTGTTTCTTACGCTATTATTTACACAATTACTACATGAATATGAATAAAAAATATCAATTTTAATATTGTGACACATGGTATATGCACAGAGAATGAAACAAATATGAACCATAAACTTTGTACCCAAATCATTGCCACAATGAACTATGCACTTTGAACTAATACACTCAAACAAGTTTAATCCAACAGATGATCATCATCTCCTACCTTTGTGAATGACCATTTTCTCTAGTCTCCTCTTGGAAGCAGCTCTCTCTACGATCCTCTGGTCGATGGTGTTAGCTGTCACTAATCTGTACACCATCACAGGCCGAGTCTGACCAATACGGTGGCAGCGATCCTGAGCCTGCAGGTCACACTGAGGATTCTACAACACAAGGGAAGCAATACAATAATAACAGACAGTACAGAGGTCATAGAGAGATCGGGTCATGGACAGAGCTTGTGAGTGATTCTGAGAGGCATTCATTAGATGTGTGTGTGTGTGTGTGTGTGAGACTTTCACTCGTATTGCCATTACTGTATTATGAGAATAACCCACCAAGAACCGACAAGAATGTAGCCATGGTATCAGATAGAGCAAAGATCTTACAACGGAGCAACCCTTTCCAAACACTATAATTATAATAATAGCACATTTTCTTGTTCTAACAGCCAATATTAAAGCTTATTGGCTGTTAGAATGAGAAAATTTGCTATTATTACAATTATTTCAGCTGAGCTTACCCAGTCAGAATCGTAAATGATGACAGTGTCTGCAGCAGTCAGGTTGATTCCCAGCCCACCTGCCCGAGTGCTCAGCAAAAATATCATACACTCCGGACTCTCGCGGAACTTTGCCATCTGCTCCTCACGGTCAGCGAATGCCATACTGCCGTCCAACCTGCCCCGGTCTAGTCCACGCAAATCCAAATAGTCTTCAATCACATCCAACATACGTGTGAACTGGGAGAATATCAGCACCTACAAACACACACAATGAAATTAGTCCCACTGGCTGCTCAAAGGATTTCATACAGTGGCACAAACAGAACATTCCATCACTTACAGTTTAATTAGTGATGTTAATAAGAAAACCTCGAGTATTCTGTCGTACAAGTGTCTCTATTGTTAGCTATAACGTGTCACATTTATTCACTTCTAGTAAACTGTATAGATAATGAGACTATATGAACATTGCAAATAGTCTATGCCAAGTGTTAGAACAAAAATAATTGTGCAATTTTGAAATGTAGGTGATAATGTACATAACCACAAAATATTTACAATCTTTAGATTGAATAACAACAACAACAACAATGAAAAACAACAACAGACAACACAACAATGAAATAAGAATCTATAGACATTAAACTAGAGCACAACGAGCAATCCTACAATGTGGGGAATAAGTAATAAGATGAGTAAGGCTCAACGCTGCACAGTCAGGCACAGTCAGGTGCTAAATAACAAACTTCATGATGATCAGTCATAGTTGGAGCTGGGCGATATACCGGTATTATTGTTGCACCGCGATAAAAACCCGACATCACGAAGTGATATTTCAATTGCATTTGCACGGTATTATCGTTTTCTCAGAAAGCCGTTGGTACGGATCGTTAAATTAATGCGGGAACTTCACACGCATGACAGATTGATTAAAGGAACAGCCGTTTCGTTGTTTGTAAACATGGCCGTAACGCGGTACTAGCGAAGTTTTTTTTTTAAGTAGCTAGCAGTGGCTGAGAGTTCAAATTCTGGCTTAAGGAAGCAACACAGTTTTACCCCAGAGGACTAACTTTGGACTAGAAGCTGATGATTTATTAAATATCGTGATATATCGCTTTATCGCGATAATGCAGGTAAATATCGTATCGCCTGTGATTAGTAGTCATAGTGCAAGTGAAGCTTTATTTACTAACTCCTCCTGAAAGTCCACCTTCAGAATTTCCAATCCCAAATACAGCTTATACACAAACTCTGGTATTGTAGACTTCAGAATGAAGTGCCAACACTCACAGCTCAATATAAACAACTGCAGACACTTCCCAGAGCAGTCAGTCAGTCAGCAAACTCCTCTACACCAGGGACACAGACCGAATGGATAATTACAACGTACCTCGTTGCAATACTTACACTGATGCAGATCCTGGAGCAGAGCAAGATGGTGGTTATGATCAGGGCAGACAATACGCCAGAGTGGCTAGCATTGTGGTGGATGAAATCCCAGTGCAAGATAACAATGCATATGGCTACACCTCCAGGGCCAAAATAGATCCAGAGCATGAGGAAGAGCTTTACGCTGTACCACACTGTAACCACGAAGGAGCCACCAAGAAACAAACCAATGGTAGCAAGCCTGGTACCAGGGGGTGCTGTGTGACCATGGGTATCATCTCTGTGCTGTTCATAGCTGCCTTAGCTCTGGCAGCAGCATCACTGGCCCTGTTTCTGATACTAAATGGGTACCAAACCTGCTCTAATTACAGCTGCATCAGTAGAATGCCCACTGAGATACATTCAGACAACTCCTCCAATTCTGAAGCTAAGCATGTGTTGAATCTGCTACAAACTGAACTGACGGAAACCAAAAGAAAAGTGTTTATTTTGGAAAATAAAATGAGGGAATATACTCAGAACCAAACCCAGAGGAACCAAATGCTAGACTCCAGAATTACAAACCATACCACCCTCCTCCATAGCTTGATACGAGCCAATACTGCCAATGAGTCCAACTATGCCGATATCTCCCCGTCTGTAAATAATGTCTTCAACTGCAGCACCAGTGTCGAGGCCAGCTGCACTGTGGAAGCGAGCGTTGGCCAGTGCTTAACACCTCGGGTTGCGGTAACCCATAACAACTCCGTCTTAATGAGTTCCGATTGCGTCAGAACGGACTCCAACGAACCGAACCCACTTGTGGGGGTACTGGATGTCACTGATGGGCTCTTGGAATGCCTGTGCTACGTGATTGAAATTAACGATATTCCAACTAGTAATCCGACCCAGTGCAGCCTGGTGGTAACACGATGTAAGATCACAACTTGATGGACTCGTAAGCCATGCAAAGATAAAGAATGGGAACTCAGTAAACAGAGAGAATCCATACGACACATACTGTAACACTAGTAACATATGTGGCTTTAGTCTTGTAAGCATTAGTCTGGTTACTGAATGTAGTAGTCCATTAAAAAATACGACTACTTCTATTACGTTGGTGATGTTTGAATTTATTGCTGTATAATAAAGATTTAATCCATAGCTGTAGAAAACTCCGGTATTGTAAAGTAAAAAGGAATTAAGCCATGTCCGCTACATGGATAATCTATTACTACCGTAATCCACACACACTCTGCAATAACTGGCCATTACCAATATGAAACACACACACACAACAACAACAACAAAACAAAAAACGAACACACATACACTTGTGCTCAGAAGTAAAAGGTTGGGGCATTTCAGCAACATTGAGTAATTGATTTCTATGTATACTTCAAACCTTTCCAGCATTATCTAAAACCCCTTCACTCTGGTAGATTTTCAGATCTGTTACCATGAGAATGTGCGGTTAACTACTTTATACTCTTACAGTTGACCGTTACCAAATTAAATTTAATACATGTATGTAAACTGCAAATAAGAATGTGGGTGGGTATACTAAGCAGTGATTCCTGCTACTTAGCCACAGCGCTTTATTGGTCCAAAATACAAAATAAACAAAGCAACAAAACAAAACAAACACAGAGCAACCTAAAAAGCATAGTCTATTCTATGGTGGATTGGATCTTTTACAGCTATTTTGGGAGTTATTTTGTGTTCAGTAAACAAACATTGGATGCTGTCTGTTTTAGAAAATATAGCTAGGCTGCCATGTGTGATGCAGTGTGCACCAACTAGTGAAATAGGTAGCTACATAGCTATCTTATTCATGTCGTGTTGGGTAGATTTAATTCGACTCTGGTATGACTCCCTTCTCCTGGGACAGTGGCATACGTAGCTACCCCTGTAGAATAAATTGAATACTGTCCCTTACAAAAATAGATATGTGCTGTATGTATGCCACATTTATAATGCATTCATTGCAACACATGTGCATATTGCACTTGTGCGTAAAATGTAAGCAAAATGCACTTAACTGCAGCATGTGCCCTGCATGTATGCACAAGGAGAGTAGCATGCACACATGTAGTTTACACATGTGTCACATATATTTGCCTTGCATGTGTGCACGGTTTTATGTGCCACATGCATGTTAGGTGCACATGTGCATGTTGCTACTATGCCACATGCATGTCAAACACACATATGCATGTCACTACTATGCCACATGCATGTCAAGTACACATATGCCTGTTGCTACTACGTCACATGCATGTCAAATACACATGTTCATGTCGCTACTATGCCAAATGCATGTCAATTACACATGTGCATGTTGCTACTATGTCACATGCATGTCAATTACACATGTGCATGTCGCTACTATGCCAAATGCATGTCAATTACACATGTGCATGTTGCTACTATGTCACATGCATGTCAATTACACATGTTCATGTCGCTACTATGCCACATGCATGTCAATTACACATGTGCATGTTGCTACTATGTCACATGCATGTCAAGTACACATGTGCATGCTGCTACTATGATACATGCATGTCAAATACGCACGTGCATTCTGGTGCTATGTTGCATGCATGTCAAATACACATGTGCATATTGCTACTATGCCACATGCATATCAAACACTTATGTGCATGTTGCTATTGTGCCATGTGCATGTTAATTTACCCACGATACCACGATATGTTGTCAACCCTTACCAAATCTCATTTACATTAATGTTATTCATACCCACTCAAATCCAATGCATGTATCATCGTGCGTCATACATAAGTACTGTACTTGATTCCTTACTTGTAACTTTTCATAAAGGCAATAGTATTCGAATTGAAACGCGCCATAGGCATGCAGCATGCAAATAGAAGGATATCAGAACTTATGAGTGGCATGCATGTAGCTGCATATGAGTAGCACACAAAAACGTACTTGTGTGCCACATACACAAAAATTGAAATGCGCCACAGGCATGCAGCATGCAAGTAGAAGGGTGCACAACTCATGAGTGGCATACATGCCACTGCGCATGTATAGCATACAAGAGAATGCACACATGTGGCATGCTTTAATGTGCACACATGCATCCCTCATATGCACATATGTGGCACATGTGAGGCGCTGTTTCAATTTTTCTGTATGCAGCATACATGCTTGATAGCAGCATTACGCCTGCAGCACATGTACTGCATATGTACATGATGAGTGCAGTAAGGCAGCACGAATGTGTGCAGCATGCATACAACATTTTTGTTAGGGGTATTACTAAAGATTGCTTCTTCACTTCAACTACATTTTCCGTGAAATTCACACACATATTTATTAATTTTTATACTATTTATTCTTGCAATAACTCAACTGAATGGGAGAAAAAAAAAATTCTGGTTGATTTTTTTTTTTGAAAAACAAGTAGAAAATTAAACGGGCCAGAAATAGGACAGTAAAGTGTTACATATTGATGATACATTCATATCCAATGGCCATCACTGTCAAAACGTGCTTTCAGGATTCACCAAATAATCACTGAAACTGTTGTGCATGTGTTGCATATGGAGCAGTTCACACTTCAAAGTTAAGACTGACCTTGTGACCTTGTTTAAGAAGTTCCGTGAGCATTCTGTCCAACAACATCATTTTACCACAGCAAGTCACCAGCTGTTCGTCTATCAGGAACTCCCCGGCATTGTCCAGGGGAAACTCCAGCAGGTAAGGGTGGTTAACACACTTACGTAGCATCACAAACACTGAGGTCAGCTTGATGTCAACTGCAGACGTTTTTCTAATAAATACAAACACACAAACATATTAAGATGAAAAACACACATACAGTAGAACTTCAGTATCTGAACACTTCAATTAACTAAACACCCAAACTCTAATAGTAGCATGTGCATACAAAACATAGACGAGGAGGGGGGAAACCTGGGATTTCCCACCTAACTGAAAGTTCTCTCCCCTCTGAAGGCTGCAGAACTTCAGTTCTTTTTGAGGCCCTGGTACTTTCTCCAGTGACTTTGACTCCATAACCTTCTTCCATTTCTTGAAGAAATCTTTTTTTGAAAAATAGCTCACTTTTGAAATAGCTCTTCTCATATGCTTAGTTTTGGTTATTTTCTTTGCAAAAAAAAAAAAAAAAAAAAAAATTCATTTCCATGCAATTGATGAAATATTGGGGGGGAAATGTCTCCAAGTCATATAATTCTGGGGGGGGGGGGGGGATTTCTCCCTAAAATTGTCATCCTCAGACCATACATACATATTAACAATCAGATATTGGTTCCATCCCCTAGCAACCATATATCTTTATGATTGCCACAATAACCACACTAACCAGGTTGTCTAGTAACTGAACCACTAACACAATCAGCTGACAGTCCTAAAATTTCCATTAAAAAATTATGAAATAACAGTTTAATTTAATCAGAAATTTTATAAAAATTAACCACTTAACCTTGTGGTTCAGAAATAGGTTGCCATAAATTGTTCTAACAAAAAATTCATAAATAATAACCAAGTTCAATAGACACGTCCAACCCTACAGTAGATGAGTACATAGTGTTAAGTGCATACAAGACAATACTCACAGAACACACCCATTGAAAAGCTTCGCTTCAAACAATTTTGTACTTATATAATATCTCCTACCCCCTCCACCCACTCTCGTTATACAACACAACTCAAACAATTGAGTACCATATGAACACTTACTTCTGATCTCTTAGTTTGGTCTCCTTCTCTAAAAGAATCTCACTGAGGTCAGTCTTACCCTGGATTACAGACTCCATCTTCTCCTCTGATAAACTCTTGTACCTTGAGCAAACACACACACACACAGAGTGGAATGTTAGTGAGCAAGGTAGTGAATGAGCTATATATTCCAAAACAGTACTCTGACCATTTCAATTCTAATATTATCAGGCATTGGTAAAGGGTTTCACTAACCTCACCCAATGCTACATTTAGTGATTGGTACTCCAGGTTATTGCTCTGGTGGTTAGTCTAACACTTCAGTGTGACTTTCTAACATTGCAATAATCTAGATAAGTATGTGGAAGACATCTTGCCACATTTGGGGACCAATTATTCTGGTAAAGGATAATGGGTTTTTAAATGTCACAGCAATCTTTTAATTTTGCTTAAAATAACAGCCACAGGCTTTTCAATGTCCCATAAATATTGCTAACTCGGAAATGTAAGGTAACCCAAGACATTATTTTTTGAGGAAAAAACAACAACAAAAAACAAAACAAAACAAAAATTTATGGAAGAGTGAATTTCAGTGGTGAAAAAATACAAAACAACAACAAAAAAAAACAACAGCAACAACAAAACACATCAACAAAAGCTACAATGACAGAAAAACCAAAACTTTGATTCTGGTGTGAAATCTCTAAACTTTGTAAAACCACCTTACAAAAAGACTTACTTCCTCTTCCTTTTACTTCGCCCTTTCTTATCGTCAAGAACTTCTGCCTGGCTATCTAGTGAGTCATTGTTCTTCTTTCGTTCAGCTTCCATCATCTGAAACACAGTTCCATCTAATAGACTCTTGTAGTACTTCTCCTAAAACATAAAATGTAGGAAACATTATTAGCCTGATAAATACACGTCCTCACTCAGTCAGTCATGAAAATATACATAAGTCGTGGAGTAAAAAAAAGTGAAAGTGACGATGTAAAGTGAAAATCAAAACTAATATCTTTGAGATGCCTTTAAATCCTTACTTGTGTTGTGGAAGTAAAGAAAGGACTGGAATGAGCTCACGAAACAAAACAATGAGTGAGAAATATGTTGCCCATAAGATCCGTTTAAATTCAGTAGAAGTGGGGTACCAATCCATATACGTATACCATCAACCAAGCTATCTGTCTGATCTAGTCACTACCTGCCCCTAAAGGACATTCCCCCAAATCCCACCAGTTCTTACTCAGTGTTGAGCAGCTCAGTGCAGTAGACCCTCGCACAACCGAACCTCATTTATCTAGCACCCGGATTAATCGAACAGAATTGTTTAATAGGCATAAATAATTGTGGAATGGCTTTATGTGCATGCACTGAACAAGTACCTACACTTACCATTCGTTAGTGACGGCTTTGAAAAGCGGTAACTGATAACAAGTTGTACTGACTATAGATATGAAATGAGCTATTATGGAAGAAAAAATGAAAGAGGAAGTTTCTCCAGCTTAGCAGAGCAGTATGGAGTTGATTACTGACCAGAAGAAAAACAAGCTGAAAATTCAAGTCTGCTACAACCATGGATATTGCCAGTAAAAGCAGAAAAACATGAGGCTAGCTAAGGTAAGGAAGATTCAGAAAAAGCCTTGCATATGTAATTTGTGCAAGAAGAAGTCTGGGAACGCCTGTCAGTGGGCGGGACACCACCGGCAGAACAAGCAAAGCAACTCCGTGATATGCTCCCTGAAAGAAACCCGACAGCTTCATTTCACTGCAAGTGCTGGATGGTTGCAACACTTCTGTAAGTGCCATGGAATTAGACAACTCTCTGCTAACGATGCTGAGCCACTTCAAAATGTTTTGCATTAACACTTAAAGAGTATTTATAACTGTGATGAAACAGGTTTACAATATAGGACGTTACCAAACAAATCCTTGGCAGTAAAAAAATGAATCAAGAGCAAAGGATATGAAGAAACAAAAAGGAACGAGTAATACTCATGGCTTGCTCTAATGCTTGCAATAGTCACAAACTGTACTGTTGGCTTTTACACACAACTCGGAAAATTCTCACTGCTTTAAGAACATTCACAACAGTAGTTGCCTGTTAAATAGTATTCTGTGATTAATGCCTGGATGGACAGTCACATACTTAGCAGGTGGTTCGAGGATGAGAATGTTACTATATTGAAAAATAATCTCATAATAAAAGGCCTACAGCCTCAATGTCTCACTTCTTACTCACTACACTGCTTCCAGCTTAAAGAGTAAACATTTTGAATTTTTGACTGTGTTATGGTTTTTATTCCACTGCAGGGAAACTAAAAGCTCTACAAAGTTTATTTTTTTAATGGAGATATATTAATAGGTTCATCAAATTAGTTTGCGGTTTTGTGAGTGACACCTTGAAGTGGCTGAATTTATCATTCTCAAAATTTGATGTTTAGGCCAGGAAAAAAATAATTTTAAACTTGGACCTTTCTCACTTAGCACATATGAAATATGGCCTGTGAAGTTTATAGGAAAAATAAATTAGTGCACCAAATTTATTTCATTATTAAAAAATTTCAAAATTTTATGGCCAAAAATGTTGCAAAAAAGTGCCAAAAGTGTTTAAGCCAGTATTTCTTTGTTTTTATACTTGGACCTTTCTAGATTTGTCAGAACATAGAGTAATAATTGAAGTTTCATATAATATATATTTTTGTGCGGTGAAATATAATATTTTGTGGAAAAAATTGGAAAATCTTAGCTGACTATCAGCTTTGGCAGCAGAGATCGCCATTGGATGACGTTTATTCAGCTTTTTGCAGTATGTCTGCTACGTAATCGCTACGTAAAATCTTGGCGCAGGCGCACTCAAGTCAATCATTGCCAGGCGGCAAAAAAGTGGGTAGCGCTACTTCTTGTGTTTCTTTCTCTCGGGTGCAAGCTACCGCGTTCTTGTAAGTGGTAGCTAGTTTCTGCACTCTGGCCAGGGAATAAGTTTGTCAGAGTGGCTACTGTCTTCTGCAATGGAAAGACATATAAGAGGACTGTAGGGAAGTTAGTTCCAGTCCTCAGAGTGCTCCTCCATGCAGCACATCTCACTCTCTGGAACTAAACCATCACAGAGTCTGTCAGCAATGCATGTCCATCTCATGGACGGGCGCTAATGGATCGTTACAGTCTCCACAACCGTTGGACACTCATCAACGAGTTTGCATCAAAAGTTGACATACATGTATAAATAATGGATGAGTCAGATGGAGCTTCTCCTTCCCAGGAGTGTGTTCAGGCCTGCAAGGATACCTGAAAAAAAGCACGCGTGCTCATTTAACCGTCGTCGATGCTCGACTTGCACTAACTTATAACGCATACACTTTTTCATTTTACCTTAGTTACAGATTTTTTTGAATCATTATTCATTTGCTATTGTGTTCTGTATTATCAAATTACAAAGTACAGAACGTCAGTGGGATTTACAACCCCACAATCGCGGAAAAGGCGTCTCTCTGGCAGGACGTGAGTCCAATTATATTGTAACACATAAACATTATTTTTATCAGCTTTCTGGTATGAAGGTGCATTAGCAAAAATGAATAAACCTAGGCAGGACACTTTTTTTAAATAAAAAATCTGAAATAGCAACTTTTTTGATAAAAAATATGTATATAAATTATGTGTTCCAGAAGAATGACTGGTCAGCATTGGCATAGTGTAGGCTTGGTGTGGGAGGCAACATTCAGTTCTTTAGTCCAAGTTCAATATTAACGAGTAATTTAAACTCTTAACTTTTAACTTAAACTTTTATTTACAGTTTACTGTGGAGTGAGGGTAACACACAAAAGTTGCTTTTATTAAATACTCGTCAACGTGGAATATTGAATATAAGAACGGTCATTTAATATGGACACGGTGCAAAATTCACCGGAATTATGGATGAAAAAAGAAAATGTTTACCGAAGAGGTAGTTTTTTCCCCCCAAAACTACTTAACATGTTTTGAGAATATCTAGTCAACCTATTATGTCTATACTACTAAATACTTTAGACCAAAATACATCAACTTTATTGTATTTATTATTTAGGGGGAGGTTATTAATAGAGAGAGATTACTTAAATGTGACCAGTGCCTAATCAAGTATATACAACACTAAGCACAGTGCTATTAAATAGAAGTTAATTTCTTTATCAACCTGTTTAGAGAAGGTTGGTAAAGGGTCATTAAATATGTGTACCTGGTAACTAGTGACTGGGGCATACACCAGAATCTCCTTCTTAGGAGGCAAGGAAAACTCAACATCTGTTTTTAGACGTCTCAGAAGAAAAGGTGTCAGAATCTAAACACAGTAATAACATAGACCATTTCAATAAGAAATAATAGCAACTTGTCCATCACCCATTTGTTAATAGCATTAGCTCTTTGGGCTCGATACAGACATTTAAAGGAATCTCAGCCTGAACTAAATGGCTGGTTGCTATAAACACAGTAAACAATGCACATGGTAAACTTTGACTTTGGAACAAGAGTACACCAGCAATGGGTGAGTGCACCAGCAACGGGTGAGTACACTAGCAACGGGTGAGTGCACTAGCAACGGGCGAGTCCACTAGCAACGGGTGAGCACATTAGCAACGGGTGAGTGCATTAGCAACGGGTGAGTGCACTAGCAACGGGTGAGTGCATTAGCAACGGGTGAGTGCATCAGCAACGGGTGAGTACACTAGCAACGGGTGAGTACACTAGCAACGGGTGAGTGCACTAGCAACGGGTGAGTGCACTAGCAACGGGTGAGTGCACTAGCAACGGGTGAGTACACTAGCAACGGGTGAGTACACTAGCAACGGGTGAGTACACTAGCAACGGGTGAGTGCACTAGCAACGGGTGAGTACACTAGCAACGGGTGAGTACATTAGCAACGGGTGAGTGCATTAGCAACGGGTGAGTGCACTAGCAACGGGTGAGTGCACTAGCAACGGGTGAGTGCATTAGCAACGGGTGAGTGCATCAGCAACGGGTGAGTACACTAGCAACGGGTGAGTACACTAGCAACGGGTGAGTACACTAGCAACGGGTGAGTACGGGGGAGATTGCTAGCAACGGGTGAGTAGACGGGTGAGGCACTAGCAACGGGTGAGTACATTAGCAACGGGTAGCAACGGGGTACACTAGCAACGGGTGAGTACACTAGCAACGGGCGATTGCACTAGCAACGGGTGAGTACACTAGCAACGGGTGAGTACACTAGCAACGGGTGAGTGCACTAGCAACGGGCGATTGCACTAGCAACGGGTGAGTGCACTAGCAACAAGTGAGTGCACTAGCAACGGGCGAGTGCACTAGCAACGGGTGAGTGCACTAGCAACGGGTGAGTACACTAGCAACGGGTGAGTACACTAGCAACGGGTGAGTACATTAGCAACGGGTGAGTACACTAGCAACGGGTGAGTACACTAGCAACGGGTGGTGCACTAGCAACTGAGTACAGCACGGGCGATTACTAGCAACGGGTGAGGCACTGCAACAAGTGAGTGCACTAGCAACGGGTGAGTGCACTAGCAACGGGTGAGTGCACTAGCAACGGGTGAGTACACTAGCAACGGGTGAGTACACTAGCAACGGGTGAGTACATTAGCAACGGGTGAGTACACTAGCAACGGGTGAGTGCACTAGCAACGGGTGAGTACACTAGCAACGGGCGATTGCACTAGCAACGGGTGAGTGCACTAGCAACAAGTGAGTGCACTAGCAACGGGTGAGTGCTCTAGCAACGGGCGAGTGCACTAGCAACGGGTGAGTACACTAGCAACGGGTGAGTGCACTAGCAACGGGTGAGTACACTAGCAACGGGTGAGTGCACTAGCAACAAGTGAGTGCACTAGCAACGGGTGAGTACACTAGCAACGGGTGAGTACACTAGCAACGGGTGAGTGCACTAGCAACGGGTGAGTGCACTAGCAACGGGTGAGTACACTAGCAACGGGTGAGTACACAAACATTTCCAAGAACCTCAAGAGTCAGACTAGTACCATCACGACTGATAGAATGCTTCAGTAAACTTAGTGCTAATTGTGTTAGCCTAATAACTAAATATAATTTTCAACAAGAATAAAATACAAAATTATTCCACAGAAGTACTCACAATAATATTTACATGCTGAAATATTAGTCAATGAAACAATTTGAGTTAATGACAATCTGTTGAGCCAGACAATTGAGATGAATGCGTATGTATGTAAGAGAGATTCAAGAGTTCTGTATTTAATAACCATGATAAACATACACACCAACATACATACTGAAGTTACATCATGTGACCAACCTGATGGAGAGTGCCCAGCACATGCTGCTCCCTCTCTTGAGCAATTATACGCTCATGAGCGGCACTGCCTGACGTCATGTCAAAATCAAACAGAGACTGGAAACTGCAAATATAATACATACCCAAAAATTCTTATTATAATAAGGGAAAAAAAAAAAAAAAAAAAAAAACCAATAAAAAGAATAAATACTAAAGCATGCATAGTGTAAAGTCTATTGTTACATTTAAGATAAATTAAGTAACAAATAATAAAGTCCATGTGTACAAATGGCCAAAAATAAAGGAGAAACTTAATAAATAATAAATAAAAAATCTGTCAACCAAGTAATCAATTAAATAAGTAAATATATATATATATATATAGGTTAATGAGTGACTTCATTATAGTAGCAACATTTCAGTATACATACACACACACATACATACATACGTTCTTCTGACACACCCACAGCTGTACCTGTCCAGGTCATTGAATATGTTGGGCAGTAGGAAGTTGAGCAGAGACCAGAGTTCTGCCAAGTTGTTCTGCAGTGGAGTACCGGTGAGGAGGAGTCTGTTACTGGCATCATAAGACTTTAGAGTTCTATGTATATCACATAAGAATAATGAAACCTTTAATTTACTAGGAACATTGGTCAGCCACACAATAGTGGTGCATCTGACTCTTTATCTCAATATTTCACATTATCAGAGGGCGGGGTACAGTTTAAGATGGGTACAGTTTAAGATGTGTACACATGCTGCAATTTACAAATGGATAGGCCAAAATTGTCTCAATAGTTGTCATAACTAATCTTACAAGTTCATAAGGGGAATTATATGAACTAGCATGTACTTCGCCACTCTGTGGCACTCGGATGTACTAATTTCTGCAAATTATGAATGCAGTAGCATAAGATATACTTCATGGTGTCCCTCTTCTGATCTCTTTCTTACTGAGCCATCTCAGGTTTTCTCATTCCTCTCAACTCATGAATTCCGTTCTCCTTTACCTCTCCTGCTCCTCAGTATCTCTGTCCTTTCTGTGTATTTTCTTTCACTTCTTCATTGAAGTAGTGACATTAGTCAGCTTTTTCTCACATGCTTCCGTTTTTATTGATCCTTGGATTCTCCTGCTTATCATCTACCAGTGGTGGATTATGGTTAGTTACTGTAGGTGAAAACTCTTCTGCTTTTATTGATCCTTGGATTCTCCTGCTTATCTGCCTTTCATCTACCAGTGGTGGATTATGGTTAGTTACTGTAGGTGAAAACTCTTTCCCAACTGAGTTCAGCAACTGAAATATTCATCCCAGAGCAGAAGGTTCAGTGGTAAGTGTGTGTTTTGCAGAGATCACAACCAACACGGTATTTCACTTCTCTTTCCCTCCCTTTTTTTCCTTGCTGCCCCCATTCAGGTAATGATGATGCTTTACCAACTCTGCCCAGCCCACAAACTATACACACAGTCGTTGTGACACACAAGCGTATTACTAAATAGATTAAAGAAGCTTGACTTGGCAAGGTGTAGAGGGACTCAGCTTAATTAATGGGAGTGTCCCCCACCCTTCTGTTTGAAACACTTAAGCTACTGTTGATGACTACACCCCCATAATACCACTGTAGGATGCATTAGGACAATAACATTTCATTATTGGAGCATGCTAACCACACCTATGTACAATAACAGTTTCATGCTAACCACACCTGATGTACAATAACAGTTTCATTATTGGAGCATGCTAACCATACCATATGTACTTACACAACTTGATTAGTCCCAAACTTCCTTTGTATTTTACCTAATGAGCTTGCAGTTGAGGTTCTTGATTCGATGCCCTTCATCCACTACAAGGAACTTCCACTTCCTGTTCTCCAGGAAGCGCTGATCTCTCATGCATATGTCATAGGATGTCACAACAACTGGCAGGACATCTGCCAGCAGACTATTACTTCCTCTCCTCCTCTTGGCTCCACCCCCTGCCTTGGCTCCACCCCCTGCCTTGGCTCCTCCATCAACTCGGCTGAATTTTCCCACTCTTGAATTGGCAAACATTTTACGACGAGCATCTTCTCTCTCTTGCTGTGATCCGTGATACAGAACAACTGGAATCTAAGGGAAAGGCGGAGTCAGATATGAAATCGATATCATAATTAACCCTTTCACCGGTAGATTAAAAAAAAAGAAAATATGTAAATAGATTTTAAAAATCATAACAAATTTAACATTGAAAAAAAGTACCTAGCAACCATATATATTCATGTAGCATAATAGTTAGGGATTTTGAAAAACCACATGCATGTTGCCTAGCAACAAACCACAAAAATTTAATTAACGTTTCATGAATTATTTTAACATAAAAGTGATAATATTATGTTGATTATACAATTATATTTACATCTAGATGATTGAATTATATATTTATAATAAAAAATCTAAAGTTTTACAAAACTGTTGCTTATAATGAAAAATCTGTAACAGTATGATACTTCAAAAAACAGTTACGTTGTTCAGGTGCAACACATAAATGGACCTTGCAAAAGTACGAGATTCGTGTCGGTTTCCAGGACGAGATGTATTTCTTTTCTTTCGAATAGAAGAACATACAACACAATCTAACTTATTTTGAACATGAACTGGCCAATGTCCAAGAGAGTTGTTGAGACGTTCCAGATCCAAGCTACTAGGACGACCTGGGCGTTTCCTTGAACAAAAATTACCAATAAGTTGATTGGCAATTTCTAATCGAAACTGCTAAATATTTCTTTTTTGTCTGCCTTTCTTGTTATGTTCTGCATTGTGAAAATGACTATCCAATACATAGCCATTCAATATGGCACATTCTACTATATAAAAGAAAATCCGCTTCCACCACTTCGTAGATTTTCTACCCACATTGTAATATGTTTGTAGCTGATCGCCCCGATCAACTCCTCTCATTTACGCTTGGTAATCAGGCAGGACAGGTGGACAAACAACTTCAACTGAGTACCATCTAGCTTTCGGCGTTTCACCGTAGGAGAAGGTTCAGTTTCAGCTACATGCATGGTAGACAGGAAATATATTGAACGTTTGTCCATCCAAACACACGCTAATAATGGACCGTTGGACCGAAAGTCATAAAAGCCAGCATTTTGTTTGGAGGCTTTTTGTATGAGTTTAGGGGGGAAATCTAACCTGTTGGTACGACAAGTCCCACAAGCATTGATGCCTTTATTGTACAGTGTAAGATAGAGGCTGGGACTAGTATAATTGTCTGTATATAGATGTAGCCCGGTATGGTCCATATTAGTCATTAGATCTAGTACTACTTTGCTACATAAGCCACTTGATGTATTGTCTTCCACTGTTTTTCCTGTATACACTTGCAGATTCTTGACATAACCATTAGTTGCATCTGCCAAGACAAAGACCTTGATACCCCACTTCACTGGTTTGTTGCGAATGTACTGCTTGAATCCCAATCTACCTTTGAAAGGAATCATGGCTTCACCAACAGTACATCCTTGATGGATAACATACTCTGATTGAAACAAAGGCACAACTAAATCTAACAATTTTCTCACCTTGAAGAGGCGGTCATGTCCATCACTACCAAAGTATTGTTATTCAAATGAAGGAACCTAAATATTTGCTCAAATCTAACTAAAGGCATTACAGATGATGTTCCTGGTGTGCTAATATGTGGATGCTTGGTTGACCAGTAAAGCTCTAATTGTGGGAGCTTCAGAATCCCCATCATAATAACAATACCAAAAAATGCCTTTATTTCTTCCACAGTTACGCCATACCAAGGTCTAGCATGAGCAGTGTTGCCAACAATGGTTGCTGCATATCTGTTCGTTTCAGTAACAATCAATTTCCAAACTTCATCAGTGAAAAATCGGCAAAAAAGTGTGCATGCACTTGGATCGTTAGATATGGATGCAGTGGGACCAGGAGTTTGGGTATATGTATAAGTAAAGGAAGACGGCTCATTTTGTTCCCATAAGTATTGAACTGTATCAAGACTAGAGTTTCTAGATGGCCTACCACACCCACGTCTACCTCGTCCACGTCCACATCCACCTCGTCCACATCCACGTCCACCTCGTCCAAATCTCGGGCCTCCACGACAACTGTTTTCATCTGAACTGCTTGCATGTCCACTTGAATTTGAAGATATTTCATCTCCACTTGTATTGTTTACAACTACAAATTGCAAACATAAACATTATTTGAATTACTTATGTTTTTTGCCTGAACATTCTTCTTGATAAAATGTACTTCTAAATCACACATTGATCTCTCTAATATTGAGTTAGCTGTGATAGCTATTATTAGCTAGTGTTGAATCAGTGCTTGTTGCTATCATTGCAGCTAATATGTAAACTGCATAACCTAGCTTACTATGCTCTATTAGCTAAACCTAGAACTAACTATCCTTGCATTGCTAAGCACAGCTATCTAAGACATTCCCAGTGTTTATGACTCACCTTCAGCATCTGAAGATTCAGACCCATTGCAAGTGCTATCATCAGAAGAATGCACAGCATCTTCTAAAGCTTCCACTTCCCTAGAAGTAACTGTTGGCGATCCAATGAATGCAAAAACATCTGTACTGCTCTCTTGCAAGTCCCCTTCATCGCTCTCCGCTTCAGATAATCCAAAGTCATCGTCGAACAACAAACTAATAACACCATCAGCACTCAGCCGCGAAGCCATGCTACTGCTGATTAGGCTAATAAAATTCGACGGAATACTATGTCAAGGTTTCCTTAGTTACTGTATACCTGCGCGTTAATAAAAATTATATGCAATAAAGCTTAAGCTCTATTTTGGTTTTCAAAACAAGTTGATAGCGGTTCATTTTTTATAATTCTTTTTGTGTCGATGGGTACCTTAACCGCCATAATATGGCGGTTATACCGGTGAAAGGGTTAAGAATATATTACTATTTACGGCATGCAAAGAATAATTCATGTACTCAAATGTCAACAGGTAACATATTCAAATAATATTGAATACTTGCTAGCAAGTACCCCACCACATAGTGGCACTTGACGTATTGCAAAGTAAGAATGCAGTAGCACAAGTTTTCTTGCTCAGTTATCATTCTCTACCATTGGTTAAGGTTACACAAGTTTCCCTCTCCAGCTCTCTTTTTTTCTGAACTATCTCAGCTTTTCTTATCCCCAACCTTTCTTTTCTTCAGCTCTTTCTTCTTGAATCATGGGGTACATTTTCTGTTGTTTCACTCGCCTGCTTCTGAATATTTCTGTCCTACTATCATAATTGCAGACTTAAGCTTTGCGAAACTTTTACCTCTGTTTTTGTACTTTCACCTTCCTTTTTAAAACTGACACCCGCCTTTAGTCATTTATTCCACCCCCTTTTTAATTACCATTACAATTAATCGCTCGCCTTTTTGCCTTCTCTTCTGTTCTTTCTAAAACCTACGCTGCCTTACCTCACCAATCCCACCTGCTTTTTAGTTACAATTTGCCTTCCTTTTTGAAACCTACACCGCCTTTCCTCGTCCATTACACCCGCCTTTTAGAATTACTTAGTCAATTTACTTGATGACAATGCTTTACTAAACCATATAAGTTCATGAATTATTTATGAAATATCATGACATCGTATATAGCGATAGTTCAAGTTAATATCATACCGCTTGTTATTATCCAATACTGCCCAGCTCTATGTATGTATGTATGTGTATGTATGTATGTATGTGTATGTATGTATGTATGTATGTGGCTAACCACTCCATTTACAAGACTCCCATTCCTACATGTTACTATCCAGTTTTTGTCTCAGAATTACACACTGTAGTTCAGCCTCTACAATGCTGTCAAAAATAGATCAGCACCTGGGTTCACATAATTCAGCGAGCGAGCGAAGGTGACTCTCAGTCGTGTTCAATTGAGATTTCAGATATATATATATAGGTATGTATACGTACGTCAAAAATTTTCGCCCGCGCTTCTAATTACGTAAGTTAGGTAAAGCGTTCACAGTTCCAGTATTTATTTTCAATTAACGAGCGCGGAGAATCCTGCTGCACTGCCTTACCCAACTTTGTTTCAACCAAAAAGTTTATAGCTACTCTCTTCTTGAAACAATTGTGAAGTCTTTGTCAAGCTGCGCTTCTTTGCCACTGCTTTCGAAGTTTATTCAGGTAATTCTGTTAGTTTAGTCTGGGATCAGAGACTTTAGATTCTCTGATGATGGAAAGGGTTACACTGTGCACTACAGTTAGATGTAATTTCTGTCCTATTTTTCTGTAAAAAGAGTCTGCTCGCTCGCCATGCATTTGCGCTATTCGAGCGCACGACTAGTTATGAAAACAGTTCAAACTAGAAATAATAAACTTGTTCAACAAGAGGGAATAGCAACTGTAAACAAAACAACAAAAAATGGAAGCAATTATGCAGTTGTTCATAAGTATAGTGAACAATTACGCATTTGGAAGGAAAAACCTACAGTAATGCCTTAAAAACACCATAACAAGATGGCAGTGGATGTAGCTAGTCTAACTGTAAGTTCTGCTAGAATTCAATTACCACTAGTGGTGCACTGCTTCAACAGGTAAGTCAGCTACTCAATGTACATTATCTACATATTATACCAATTCAGGTTTCGTCCACATGTTATAAATTATCATTATTTATTATAACTTGCTGTCACTTGCCTCTGGTGTAAATCTCTTGAATTCAGCCACCCAGTTGGGTATAGTAGAGAGAGGAGCTGCCACTAAGAACGGACCCTTGACCCCTTGCTCAATCAGATAGGCAATGAAGGCAATGCACTGGAGCGTCTTTCCGAGGCCCATCTCATCTCCAAGGATACCATTCACACCATTCTCATACAAGGACTGCAGAAAATGATAGTACATATCAAAACATGGTATTTGGTACATATCTGCAGGCATATTGGGAGGATTGGTAATACAGCACTAACACACACATTCTTCACATCTTGCCCAGTGACAAATTCACGATGTGATGTGTAAGCATATGTGTGTTCATATGTGTGTATGTAACTGGGTGTGTATAAATTTATGTGTATGAATGTGTGATACAATGAAAGAAAGAACTTGTTAGAAAGTGAAAGAGACAGTTCTTGTGCATGTACTTAATTAACCATGTATATAATATAAATACCTTGAGCCATTCCATGCCATCCAATTGATAGGACCTCATAATTCCTCCAGCCACTAGTCTGGGCTGGTTTACTGGCACTATTTTACCTTCAAAATAACCTATTAAAAAAACAAAAAAAAACAGGTAATTTAAGAATTTATTCTCTACCTTTGAATATACGTGTGTACAATTAAAACAACAACACATAACAAAATACAACAACAACAACAAAAAAAAAAAAAAGAAAAGTTACATGTGAAAGGCTAACTTATCCAAGCTGTCTAGAAAACACGTCTAAAAAAATTCACTTCTTGTTGTAATGGTTCAATTAGACCAGTTTGATCATTTGCATGAATTGAGTAAACTTAGCACAGAGTAGGAGTGAAAAGAAAATGAAGAAAATTTCAAAACAAGAATAATGTAATTATATATATATATATACACTGTACTTACGTTCTTCTATTTCCTCATCCACTAATTTGACAACCCGAGTTGGTTCAGTTTTAGAAGCGCTTGACCCAGACTGTCTGACTGACTGAGTCACTGTCAGCTTCATTTGCTTCAATTTACCCTGCAGGATAAAATAGTAATAATAATAATAATTAAAAAAAATAAATAAATAAAAAAATAAAATAAATAAATAAATAAAAAGAAGAAAAAAGATAGAAAAGTGAGACTTTTAAGGGTGCCCGCACATAGCAACGCGCACCGCCTGTAGATCCGGACATTAATTTATTCCCCGCCAATACCCCACCATTCGATAATACGCGAGCAGAAACAATCGCGCATTAGTAGCAGAAGTATACTTTGCGAAGTTGTGGTGTTTTAGTTTAGCTTCTTGTTGTCTTTTATTCGTTTACAGCAACTCTCCATACGTCGTCTGAGCTCACGCAGCAAGGTGCACCAGGCTGCCTCTCCTCCAGTAGCCGTTCTCTGGACTCTGCACACCTGAACTCAAGTGGATGGATCCACCAGGCTCGATTTCTGCGGAGCGAAGACTTCCCAAGCTGCGCAAATCTAATACCTTCACCTTTGGCTATCTCCAATAAACTGCTCTCTCTTCGGACTCTCTTGTTATTGTTGTATTGATGTTTGTTTACTCTTGATATAGGCGGGCTCTTTTTAGAACCAATACAAACTAATTGAAAAAAAAATTGCTCGCGTACTCGCATTACGAGATATGGGGGTGGGGCTATTTCTTAAGAATTGCAAGTGGAATTAAAGTTCCAAATTTTGGGTCAGTTTTCTTGGAATCTAATAATGAGAACGACACAAAAATTTTATACACGGGTAAACCAAAAAAAAATGAACTGCACTACAGCGAGAATTTTTCAATATCTTATAAATAGAAAAAATTGCGAATATATCATAAAGTAATATTGAAATGGATAAGAACTCGCTGTCTTGCAGTAGAGTATCGGCTCGGCTAGTAGTGCACCAAATTGCGGAGCTCCAACTTACCGCACCGCTCCAAAAAAGTGCCCCAAAGTTTTATAACCAGGCCCCGATATTTCCTCCAGATTCGCTCTAAAATTAGTGAGCGGCTCCTTCGGCAGGTACTTTGTCCTTGTGTTGTAGTGGAGAAGCCCCTGTAAGTATACAATAGTAGTAATCGTGCATAGCAACCATCAACAAAAAATTGCGTAGGCGGTGTGCGGGCACCCTTAAAGATGCAAAACTATAGCAATTCTGGGATGAAGAGAGGATGAAAAAAAATAATTAATAAATAAATAAATAAAAGTGGGGTGGAAGACAGCAATACTATCAAGAAGAATAAGATGTCTACAAAAAGTAAAAAGCCCTGACAATAACAACTCTACATCAACACTTGCAGGAAGGGGGGATTGTTTTTTTTAACTTAATATGAGTACCAGGAAGTAAAATTTCAATGATAACACATACAAGTTCAGTGTTAGCACACACAAATACATGCACTCACCTGGCCATCCATAAAATGAGAGATATCAAAATCCGTATTGCTATCAACAGCTGACTTGCGTTTTCTACCTCTTTTGGCTCCACCCCCTGGCTTCGCTTGGGCTGTGGAGAGCTGCTGACTGGCAAACGTAGGAGATTTCAAACTCCCTGATCTAGTAACTCGCTCACTCGATGGACTCTGATCACATACACCCACAAACATATATACACATGATTACACTGTGGACTAGACTGTGTACACTGGACACAATCAGGGAGGTCAATATTATTCCCAGATACAAATGTAGAGTTAGTACTGATCTTCTGATCTGAATTATCTACTCAAAGTGAATGCAAAGCTAAACAAGTTGTCGGTTGTCGTCTGTAGTCTAAACTGCATCAATTCACATTGCTTCTTCCTCAACTTTTGAAATTATTTTGCTGTATGACTTGGCAAAAATATTTTCTGGAGAGCTGATTGCTGAAATTCTAACAAGTATACTGATGGACCCTATAATGGTCCTTTAGGAGTCTGGATGTAGTGAGTGGGAGTTCACTAGTTGTAGGTGGAGCCTGTGTAAGATTGCACACTGAATTGATCGAGTTGGAAATCCAATTCTCAGTAAAGTGCACATAAAGATAAGAGCTGAAGTGGCACTGTGTAAAACAAGTAGTTGCTTTATACTTCCTTGCATTAATCCTCCTCACAAGTTTTGTACTTAAATCCCCTTCCTTACCTGACCCGATCATAATTAATCCACATTAGATTGATCTTTTACTGGAGAAGGATAAAATCTGATGGTTTGATTCAATCATAAAACATCTTTCCACCGTCAGCAGAACGCACACACACACACACACACACACTGTCCAAAATAAAGATAGAAAACGGCTAGTTGGAAGTTAGCCATATAGAAATTGGCCTTCTGTCCCAATGGATCAAATGCATCAGCTATTACTGACCACAAAACCTACAGAACTCCTATCTTAACTAAACACCACTACCATATTTTCTTGTGTAGCAGCTTTCTTCTTCCTCATCTTGCATCTCTGCTCTGCTTTCTCTTTCTCCTGCTTCTGGTCATCCATGCGTTGGAGGAGGAACTTGGAGTAGATATTGGATTGCTTGAGTAGATGCTGCAGACGGAGGTAGCGTTGCTGTTCTGCCATGCCTCGCAGACGCTGCACCTAATTATGTTAACAACACAAGGTTGGTAAGTTGCAATAGTAATTGCTAAAATAAACATTTTCTTAATATGTAAAGTCAATGAAGTCTCTCCCTTGGTTGTGCTCCCCTAGATGCGAGTACTAATACTTATGACTAACTCACATTTTCTTCTCCACAAACATGCCCCGTACCTTATCAATACAGTGATATTAAGGTCAACCCAAAGCCTAACTATAGTATTCAGAGAACAGTATAAAATAGGCAGCATGCACTGTGTGACACAAACACACACAAATAAACACAAACACACACAAATAAACACATACACACACAAATAAACACACACACGCATACAGAGCAATGCAACCCTTGAGGTATTATTGTAAGTGTTTACAAACATTATGACGAAACTCCCACGTCATGATTTAATAGTAGCCCCAGTGATGTAACTCCCTTCCAGTTCCTAGAAAAGGAAGCAAAATACAAAAAAAAAGGCAGTATCAGAGCTGACGGAGTAAAGATAAAGTTTCAAATGACAGTATCAGAGCTGGCTCAGTTAGGATAAAGTTTCAACAGGTGAAATCTGAAGCATCCATGGCAGCTAACCCGTCCTACTTCCTTTCAACTTTTGGGTGGTTGGGAGGAAGTAAAGAGAATTCACCAGTCAAGACAATCGGGCAAATATGGCAACACTACCATAATTATCATCCACTACCTCGAGTCACTCGCAGGTTGATGTGACGTGAGGCTAACTCACAGGCTGATGTGACGTGAGTCTAACTCACAGGCTGATGTGACGTGAGGCTAACTCACAGGCTGATGTGATGTGAGGCTAACTCACAGGCTGATGTGACGTGAGGCTAACTCACAGGCTGATGTGACATGAGGCACTCACAGGCTGTTGTGACGTGAGGCTAACTCACAGGCTGATGTGACGTGAGGCTAACTCACAGGCTGATGTGACGTGAGGCACTCACAGGCTGATGTGACGTGAGGTTAACTCACAGGCTGATGTGACGTGAGGCTAACTCACAGGCTGATGTAACGTGAGGCACTCACAGGCTGATGTGACGTGAGGCTAACTCACAGGTTGATGTGACGTGAGGCTAACTCACAGGCTGATGTGACGTGAGGCTAACTCACAGGCTGATGTGACGTGAGGCTAACTCACAGGCTGATGTGACGTGAGATACTCACAGGCTGATGTGACGTGAGGCTAACTCACAGGCTGATGTGACGTGAGACTCACAGGCTGATGTGACGTGAGACTCACAGGCTGATGTGACGTGAGATACTCACAGGCTGATGTGACGTGAGGCTAACTCACAGGCTGATGTGACGTGAGGCACTCACAGGCTGATGTGACGCGAGGCTAACTCACAGGCTGATGTGACGTGAGGCTAACTCACAGGCTGATGTGACGTGAGGCACTCACAGGCTGATGTGACGTGAGGCTAACTCACAGGTTGATGTGACGTGAGGCTAACTCACAGGCTGATGTGACGTGAGGTTAACTCACAGGTTGATGTGACGTGAGGCTAACTCACAGACTGATGTTACGTGAGGCTAACTCACAGGCTGATGTGACGTGAGGCACTCACAGGCTGATGTGACGTGAGGCACTCACAGGCTGATGTGACGTGAGGCTAACTCACAGGCTGATGTGACGTGAGGCACTCACAGGCTGCTGTGACGTGAGGCTAACTCACAGGTTGATGTGACGTAAGGCTAACTCACAGGCTGATGTGACGTGAGGTTAACTCACAGGTTGATGTGACGTGAGGCTAACTCACAGACTGATGTGACGTGAGGCTAACTCACAGGCTGATGTGACGTGAGGCACTCACAGGCTGATGTGACGTGCAAATCACTACTCACCAGGCTGTGTGACGTGAGATACTCACGTCTGATGTACCATTGAGTGCAACTCACAGTCTGATGTGACGTGAGGCAATAACAACTCACTGCTGATGGTGACGTGAGTCCTCACAGGCTGATGTTACTGTGAGTCTAACTCACAGCTGAGGTGACGTGAGACTCACAGGCTGCAAAAAAAATTTTTTTTTGGGGTTGACGGAAGGGCCACCCAGGCTGATGTACGTGAGGCTAACTCACAGGTTGATGTTACGTGAGGCTAACTCACGCTGATGTTACGTGAGGTTAACGCAAGGTTGATGTGACGTGAGGGCTACCTCACGACTGATGTGACGTTAGAGGCTAACTCAACAGGCTTATGTGACGTGAGGCACTCAACATGCTGATGTGACGTTAGTTAACTCACAGCTGTGTGACGGAGGCACTCAAGGCTGATGTGACGTGAGATACTCCAGGCTATGTACGTGAAGGCAATCACAGGCTGATGTGACTGAGGGCTAACTCCAGGCTGATGTGACGTGAGGCTAACTCACAGGCTAATTTGAACTTAGATACTACATAAGGCTGATGTGACGTAGGCTAACTCACAGGCTGATGTACGTGAGGCTAACTCACATGCTGATGTGACGTTGAGATACTCACTCGGCTGATGTTACGTGAGGCCTACTCACATGGCTGATGGTGACGTGACGACTCACCGGCTGATGTGACTGAGGCACTCACAGGCTGATGTGACTGAGGCTACTCACAGGTTGATGTGACGTGATCTACTCACCAGGGGCTGATGTTGACTGAGGTTAACTCACGGTTTAATGTGACGTGGGCTAACTCACAGACTGATGTTACGTGACGGCTACTCCAGGCTATGTGACGTGAGGCATTTACCGGGATTATGTGACTGAGCACTCACAGGCTGCATTGTGACTTGAGGCTAACTCACAGGCTGATTGACGTGAGCACTCCACAGCTGCTTGACGTGAGGCTAACTCACAGGTTGATGTGACGTGAGGCTAACTCACAGGCTGATGTGACGTGAGGTTAACTCACAGGTTGATGTGACGTGAGGCTAACTCACAGACTGATGTGACGTGAGGCTAACTCACAGGCTGATGTGACGTGAGGCACTCACAGGCTGATGTGACGTGAGGCACTCACAGGCTGATGTGACGTGAGGCTAACTCACAGGCTGATGTGACGTGAGGCACTCACAGGCTGATGTGACGTGAGGCACTCACAGGCTGATGTGACGTGAGGCTAACTCACAGGCTGATGTGACGTGAGGCACTCACAGGCTGATGTGACGTGAGATACTCACAGGCTGATGTGACGTGAGGCTAACTCACAGGCTGATGTGACGTGAGGCTAACTCACAGGCTGATGTGACGTGAGGCTAACTCACAGGCTGATGTGACGTGAGATACTCACAGGCTGATGTGACGTGAGGCTAACTCACAGGCTGATGTGACGTGAGGCTAACTCACAGGCTGATGTGACGTGAGATACTCACAGGCTGATGTGACGTGAGGCTAACTCACAGGTTGATGTGACGTGAGGCACTCACAGACTGATGTGACGTGAGGCTAACTCACAGGCTGATGTGACGTGAGGCTAACTCACAGGCTGATGTGACGTGAGGCACTCACAGGCTGATGTGACGTGAGGCTAACTCACAGGCTGATGTGACGTGAGACTCACAGGCTGATGTGACGTGAGGCTAACTCACAGGCTGATGTGACGTGAGGCACTCACAGGCTGATGTGACATACTCACAGGCTGATGTGACGTGAGGCTAACTCACAGGCTGATGTGACGTGAGGCTAACTCACAGGCTGATGTGACGTGAGGCTAACTCACAGGCTGATGTGACGTGAGGCTAACTCACAGGCTGATGTGACGTGAGACTCACAGGCTGATGTGACGTGAGGCTAACTCACAGGCTGATGTGACGTGAGATACTCACAGGCTGATGTGACGTGAAGCTAACTCACAGGCTGATGTGACGTGAGGCTAACTCACAGGCTGATGTGACGTGAGGCTAACTCACAGGCTGATGTGACGTGAGGCTAACTCACAGGCTGATGTGACGTGAGGCTCACAGGTTGATGTGATGTGAGGCTAACTCACAGGATGATGTGACAGTGTTAAATATACATGCATGTGCATCAAAGTGGTATGGGATTAAAATGGGCGTGACAAAGTACAAAGTACACAATGTTCCCCATCTTCAGCAAAAAAATCCTGTAATGAATCTTGCAGTGTGGTTGTGAATTTATTAGTTTGACTTGTTAATATGTAGTTTTAGAATAGACAATTCAAATTATGAGGAGAAAATTAAGGTCATTGGTTAACACCAATGAGTACCAGAAGGTGGTAACCTTCCATGAGAGATGATACCATAACACACACACATATATAGAAAAAATGTTTAGATTAGACCAATTGGACAGTGCCAAGGAGTATGGCCCTAAATTGACAGAAATGGGATAACTAGAAAATGAATGTAATGTGAATTAGTCAACACATTCACCAGTATGTCAGTAGGTTGGGCCAGAGGCTGCAACAAGCCACACACAACTAGACAACACCACCATAATAATCTAAACAATAAGTCACCCAGTTAACTCTCACAAGATACTAACCAGCTGGACCACTCTAGGGGGCCAATCAACTAGCAGCTGGTTTGAGGTGGGAGTAGAACTTACCAGCAACCGCCAGAGGCAACTACTACTGCAACTAAACTACTACAAAAGCTTAGCAGCGTGCAGTGCCAGTCACCTTAGCAACTACAGATATGTCCAGATCAAAGGGCTCAATTCAATTTCTTTAGACTCAGGGTAGATCACAACTACTATTAATGTGTATAAGCAAACTAACTACTATACAAGATTACCTCATCGTTGACAAAGAGCAAGTATGAAGTATTCACTTGTTCAGAAAAAAATATTACGAAACACAGTAAATAGCCACCATCAGTAATAGTCCAGGCTAGAAACCCAGATTTTTGGGCCAACCTTGTTTTTCAATATAAAGTAATTTTTTTGAAATGTTTTAAGTCAATTTGTACCTGCTGAATCCAAATCTGATGGGTGCCAGTTGCAAAACCTTGAGCGTTTTTCAATAATTAGAATTAAAAAAGCCCCTTGAATTTTTATAATTTTCAACAAAATAGCTATAAAGCAAATCATCACATCTACCATTCACTCTGGTATTAGCTATAAATCGACCCTAGTAGCAGCTCCTAAATGAAAATTCAGTTTTTCTTTATATGGCAATCGATGACATCATCCAGTGCTTGTGCATGCTTGTGCCTGCACAAGCAGGCATTACACTTTGTGTTCAGCTTCATGCAAGGACTGAAAGGTTAGTAACCTATTGTAATCTTATGCCCTGTGACTACATAAATGTTGCTTGTGTGGCATGCAGGTAGCTAATGGAGTGCCTTATTTGTGGGGGGAAGAAACCAAAACTTATCCAGTCTAATCGAATCCAGAGCTTTCGTGATGCAAGTGAGCAACGTGGAGATGGTCTAAGTGAGAAACTTCCAGAAGGTGAATTGCACTTCATATGCCATAGAAGTTGTATTAGTACTTACTGCTCAAAACATCATATTGAGCGCTGCTTAAGGAAGCGTAAGGTAGAGACATGTGATGCTCCTCCTAGTCCCAAGAAACTGCGGGGGAAATGCGCTTTTAATTTTCTCCAAGATTGTTTATTCTGTGGTACAGGATGCACAGTGAGCCGCCCTCTCAAAAATCATAGTCGATGGAAGGAAGCATATTTATGTAGAACCACAGATGATGGGAAGACTACATCTAAAGAAGCAATCTTACAGCGTGCACATGAAAGAAATGATGCCTGGGGTAGAGAGGTAGCATTTCGAGCAAATTTAGCAGTTAGTGACTTGCATGCAGCAGATGCCAGGTATCACAGAGACTGCTTAGCTAAATTCTTCACCAACAGACCATCAGCAGAGTCTTCAACTGAGGCTTGTGATAGTGCACTAGAAGAATTATTGTCACAAATGTCATTGGGTGTCACACAGATTTGGAATAGTGCAGAATTGTACACCCTGTACAGTGAGTTGGGTGGTACTTTGATCTCACGACGTTTTCTTATTAAGTCTGTATGTGAACATTTTCACCCTAACTTGCTTGTTTTAACTTCTCCGGGTGTTGCCTCAATTTTGGTCTTTCGTGGTAAAGCAGCAGATCATCTGCGCATTATTGACGATACGGAGGATGACTGATGCAGAAGCCATCTCTAAGGTAGCCAAGAAAATCAAAGTGGAATGCCAGAATCTCAAAAAGGATGGTCTTACATATTCAACTCGCGTATCAATGAACACTGCTCTTGCAGAATGCAGCGATTCCTTGTTGGCACTTCTGTCAGCAATATCCCCGCAACTGAAATCAACAATGCAAGCAGCCATGATAGGCAATATTGTTACAAGTGCTGTCAATTTCCAAGCTATGTGCTTACAAATAGCCTTGAGTGTGGAGTTAAACCGAAGGCGAAAACTGGTAGACCTATTTCATGACTTTGGCATCACTTCTTCATATAATGAACTCCGACGATTCAAAATTTCCTGCGCAAGTTCAATGGCAAATGTTCCTCAATTAGGATTGTTTGACAGCACAAATGGATTGGTTCAAGTTGTGGCTGACAACTTTGACACCGAGATTTCTTCCCAAAATGGGCAGAAATCAACACATGGTCTGGCAATGATCATTACACAAGCTGGACAGCCTAAACCAGGAGCGGTAGCTGATATACCTGAAATTCCAACAATCAAGCGTCTAAAATGGGAGCAAACAAAAGCCAGCAGCCTGACACTGGGGGAAGTGAATGTTCAGCGCTATCATGGTAGCAAAAAAACCTGACATGCCAGTTCAGTGTGGAGTTCAAGTACCTACGCTTGTCTTCTTAGCTAGCAGAATGATCTCGCTGGATAGAGCAGCATTTGAAGATATGTCTTTCTTGAGACAAGTTATAGGTGACTCTCCATGTCCAGAGTACAGTGGTTTCAATACAAAATATGCACGAGAAAGTGGTCAGCAACCAGGGCATAAAACAGGAATTGTATATACCCCGTTTTTGGACATGGTTCCAGCTGAGCCTGACACGATGAAGACAGCTATGGTTGAGGCACAGCGTCTAACATTACTCACAGGACAGGAGTGGACAATTTTTACTAATGACCAGCAGTTATATCAGGTGGCTGTAAATATAACTTGGGTGGACCAGAGTATGTTCTCCATGTTTGTTCCCCATCTTGGTGGCATGCACATGATGATGAGTTTTGTTGGAGCTGTTGGTACCTTGATGCGAGGAAGTGGACTCGAAGACATTTTGAAGTCCACTTTTGCTGGAGTGCCTAAACTTCTGTCTGGAAAGAAGTTCCCCCAAAATGTCAGAGCACTACGTATTGTCACTGAGGAACTCTTGAGACCAATACTTGACAATCAAGAGTTACACTCAACAAAGGATCTCACAAAGTATCTGGCTTCAAAAAGCCAAAAGAGTGACACTACCAAATTGTGGGTTGACTGCCTCATCAAGCCGGTACTAATCATGATGAAGTTTGTTCGGGCAGAAAGGGAAGGGGGATTGGCCACTCCATTTGTGGGCTGTGGAAGATATGTTACCATATTTCTTTGCATCTAGTCATGTCAACTATGCGCGATACGGTCTATACTACCTTCGATCTATGCAGCGTCTTCATCCAACATTGCTTAAGAAGTTCATGGCTGGTGAGCACGTCATGCATCATCAGAGTGGCTTTTGGAATGGCATTTGGTCAGATCTCTTTATTGAGACTACCTACATGAGATATGGTCATGGGCCAGCAGGCATTGTTGGCTCCACATTGAATGAATCTACTCTGGCCATTTGGGCTCTTTCCCACAGCACTTGTGCTCAGCTGATGAATGACCTTGAAGTAATGAAAGATGGAGAAGAACAGAACATTGTGACTTCTCACAAAGAGGAACGGCAAACACGCATCAAAGCCGATGCTGCAGATCGAATGAGAATACGTGAGGCAATATCAACATGCATTGATGTATTTGAAAATGACAAGCATCCAGTCAAGGGTCTTGTTGACATATTTACTGGAAGAGTTGTTGATGAGGCAACAGTGAATGTTCATAATTCTCTCCAAATAGGAACCAGCCAGTGGTTGGAATATGAGAGACAGTGGCCTGCTGGGTTTCACAAAAAATTGACCAAAAAAGTAAAGACCATGGCAGCAGCTACAAAACAGACTACCAAACTTGGCAAGGATATGCACACTGTGGATACTGAATTCATTTATGCACGTGTCATTGGAATTATGGCATCATCAAGAGAAACCGTTTCTATCGAAACTTTATTCTCTCATGCATTGGCTCCACACCCAACAGCTCTCTTTGATGACAGTGGCGAAATGAGAAAGACCAGCAAGTCTGTGCTAAAGACAAAGCTTCAGGTATTGTGTGGAATGCGCAATCGTCAACTTCCCAAGGTGGTGATTCTGGATGCTTGTGCTTTGCTTTGGACAGTTCCTTGGCCAGCTTTACCGGCAAAGGTGTCTGCCTTTGTCAATGCAGCAGTGAGCAGTATCATGGAAAAAGTGGGAACGACATCAATTTTACATGTAGTTTTTGACAGATACTACAACGCGAGTATAAAGTCAGGGTGCCGAACAACACGCCAGAATGGATTAAGTCGTGTTTATAATCTGACAGAAGACTCGCCCCTACCCAAGCAAGCCCTGGTATTGAATGTGAGTGCCAACAAGAAGCAAGTCATTCAAATGATTGTTGACAAATTGTGTTCAGCTCAGATCCCACATGGAAAGCGTGTTGTCATAACTGGTCCTGAGCCACATCCAGTGCAAGTTGGCATCGGCAAATGGCAAACATCAATCACTCATGAAGAAGCTGATGTTATTATGGCATACCATATGGTTCAAGAAGCTACAGCAGGACATTCTCCAATCAGAGTCGTATCTGATGATACGGATGTGCTCCTCATTCTAGTTCATCACTTACACGCTCATGTCAATAGCTTGCCGCATAGTGTTCAAGTGACAATGGCAGGATGTTCTGGAACCCATGCAATCATTGATGTCAATGAGGTAGTACAACGGCATTCTACAGTTATTCCTAATCTCCTTGGAGCCCACGCCTTGAGTGGATGCGAAACTGTCTCTTCGCTTGCTGGTATTGGCAAGGCAACTGTATTTAAAAAGCTGGCTGCATTCACAGATTGTCTTTACCTTGGTGACCAACTAGCATCGCTAGAAGAGGTCACAGAATCATGTCTGAGATTTATAGCCACACTGTACGGCAGGAAACAAGGGACATCATTGAACAGTATGCGTGCAGACATCTTTAAAAAGAAAATTGCTGGCAAACGCCATACACCACCCAAGCTGAGCAGTCTGCCACCAACTATGGCCGCATTCAAACTCCACTGCCAACGTGCCCATTTTCAAACAGCATTGTGGAAGGCTGCAGACATGTCTTCACCCCCAGATTGGGACCCATTACAGTATGGCTGGGTGATGAACGGACCAGAACTTCGACCAGTTTATACCCCACCAGGACAGTTAGCTGCACCAGATGAGGTGCTCAACCTTGTCAGTTGCGGTTGCAAAACTGGATGCAAAACAGCACTTTGCTCCTGTGTTAAATTCACCCTCACCTGCTCAGAGTTTTGCAAATGCATGGGCCAAGCTAGCTGTCAAAACCCAATGAAAGCAGTAGCACCAGACGTTTTTGACAGTAGTGATGAAGAATCACCGTAACCTAGAAGGATAACAGCAACAATACAGCATTCTGAGTACTTCTGTGATCACTTTAACTTTCACTATCACCTTATCATTAGATTCCCTGATCTTTCAACCTAAAATCATTTATTAATATTGTTGAAGCTCATATTTGCATCAATTTTGAGTTTCAGTTTACAATATCTCAAAACGCTCAAGGTTTCACGTCTGGCACCCACCAGATTTGAAATCAGCACAAAAAATTGATCTAGAAAAAGTTCTAAAAATTACTTTATATCCCGAAACAAGGTCACCTGGGCTCTAGCCTGGACTATAATGGCATTCTTAATGAGTAAGAAATAACATACTAGTGCAGTTTAAATTAGAGTAAGGGACGTAGCTGTCCTAGAACTATTACTGTACAAGGACAGCTAGGAGAGAGAAGACAACTTTGACTTTCACAACTGTAATAATACTACTACTAATCAAGAACTACATTACAAGAGTACATATATGAAGGGAGTGTGACTAGAACCAAAGTAAACAGTGGGTTTGTATGAGGTAATTTAGAATGGAATGCATGGGAAAGAACAAGATGGTGAATGTCTAAGTGTATAATTGAATGATGCTGGGAAGTGTATTGGAGTTTCTATAGGTGATAATAGATGAGGGTTTGTGTAATGCAGAAGTCATAGATGGGAGGGGATCATTAACTTGGCCAGCTGTGGCTGTGTGAAGGTCTAGGACCTGAACAGTTATTGGCGAGCAAGGGAGACACTATCAGGGGTAACTCAATTGAAAATCGGGGATATTTGTTTATATATATGTGGGGATGTACATATGTCATTTGTACTTTGACCTTCGTGTATTTTTGTATTAGTTTGGTGGTCGACCCCATCCCAAACTTCACTAAACAGAATCCTCAGGTTTATCGATCATTACCCGTATCACCCTAGAAATTGAATTGTTTATCGTTTTGAATTCTTTTGCGGGTGCTGTCAAAACTTGAAAACATACCGGAGTTCTATTTCTATTCGAGTTTGTGGCGGCGGTGAGTCAATTTGCTCTTTATCATAGTTATAGCTGTACGCAACAGTATTTACTCGAAAGCTCATTGTCCACTAGAACCACGAAGGTAAGTCTTGTGTAGGTATGTCCAGTTGTGTGCAAGTATTGTGCGTTATAGCTACTACTTAGCTCAAGCATATCACGAAGATAATGTTTAAATAATGTGTATTATTTTGTTGTTGATTTTTTGTCAATTCAAACAGTTGCGGCAAGGGGTAACTATGGCATTGAAATGCCTTTACGTATAAACGTAATTAAAAAACTCGACCATATTTGTAGTAGCTTTGAGTGTTAGAAGTTAAAATCAATCATATAACAACTGTGTAGTTTTAGGCTCGCTCGCCATTTATGCTCAAGCACATCACTAGTGTATGTATGTATGTATGTGTGACTGCAGTCCATGCCTTCCCCCAAATAACTGCGTATATTCTCATAGTTTAGTCTTGTTTTTAAAATACAATTCTTGCTTTAATATCTCTACAAAAATAATATAACTTAAAGTATCACACATTTTACATACTCACACGAAACAGATTAAGCATCGAAAAACTCCCAACTTCACAAATCAGGCATGAAAATAGCAGTCGGCCATCGGCCAAAATCCGAACACACAGCTGGATTGGCCGTCCAACTATGCACGCGGTCGGCACTTCAGCCGATCAATCTGGGTGGGGCAAACTTTAAAAAAAAGTATAGTGGGTTTATTATCAAAATGCACTATCAGCAATGAATACTAGAAAGCGTAGTATAAGTTTGTGTCTGATCAGAATGGAATGCGATGTAAGCTATTTGCCTTGGTTGTTTTGGGCATGGTGCTATGCTCATCGCCTTGAATTTGCTAGTAAGGATGCCTTTTCTAGTCATCTTTTTAAGGACATAGCTAGATGAATTGTTATTGAGACTGTACTATCTATATGAGAAATTGCCTAAGCGATGTCGTGAGCTCTCTGATCTTATGGATGATCTCAAGGAAGTGTATAAGTTGCCTGAGGAAGGTGGTAGTCGTCCTTTGAGAGCTCTTGGAAGCCGCTGGATTTCATACAAAAGGAAAGCATTACAGAGATTTGTCGACAGGTATGGGGTCTACCTCAAGCACTTGGAAAAATTCACAGAGGACCAGTCTATCAAGAGCATTGACAAACAACGTCTGAAAGGTTACCTGCTCAAGTGGAGAGAAGCAAGAATGTTAGTTGATTCTACTCTCTATACAGATGCTCTAAAGCCAGCAATGTAAAGATCAAGCAATGTAAAGATCAAGCGCTAGCTGACTTGAGCTCTCCTGATCAGCAACTGCGCGTTGGTTTAGTGAGGGTGTGTGTGTGTGGAATCAACCCAGGATTTTTTGGACTAATTAACCAATACATTTGATATTGTATTAGCTACTAGCTCTGTTACTGTTGAGTGTTGTTCTTTAATTCAGTGCTGTGTTACTGTTGAGTGTTGTTCCTTAACACAGTAAAATTCTTTCATTCAATCATATCTTTACCTATAGTTACAAAGCTATTATAATTGTGTCAGATCAACCACACACAATGTCAGATCAAGTAATGCTGTGATCTGACAAATTTCAGGTCACTTTAAAACAATTATTTTCATGCCTGCAAATAATTAAATATAATGCAAATTTCTTTTCTTAGTTTTATTTTAAACACGAACATAAGTACGCATCCCTAGTTATACCTAGAGAGTGAGACCCCTCACCACTATTAGAATAACTTGCCTCTCCCTTGCGATCACTGTCCACACTGCTCTCTCTGCTCCAGTCCTCATCAACTTTAATCAGCGTCACGTCACCTGACTGACCCTCCTCTGATACCTCCATGCTTAAATCCTCATCTGGACACACTGCGGCCAATGCCACACCCTCTCCAGCTTGATCATCTCCTCCATTCATGGTAGCAGCCTCATTCACTTGCTCCTCCACAATAGCCGTGGACACGCCCTCTTCTGATTGTTCCCTTAGGCCATTCGTTGACTTATCACCTCCACATTTTATCTGCTGGTGAGAGTCAGTCATGACCTCGCTCTGCTGACCTTCCAGATTCGGTTTCTCCAATGTTACCATTTCTTCATCAACGTTTTCTCCTTTCACACACCCGGGTGTGTGTGAGTTGTCTCTTCCAGGAGTGACACAGTCTCCAGATGGTGTGTTGTCTGCACCATTCATGCTCCTGTGCCGCAGATCCTCAGTTGATGGAACAGTTATAGGTTTCAGATCTACTTGAGTTTTTGCCAACACCAGATTCTTGGAGTCAAGCTTCACACTCGATAGATTCAACTGAGCAGAATCCTTATCTGAAATAGCAGCCTCACTATAAGAAATGCCAGCGTTGTGATCAATCTCTCTCAGGACATCCCCATCCTTGGCATGGCAAGACATTTCACTATCTGTCACATGTTTTGTCTCGAAGTTTGGGGGAATATCGCTCACACTTTCGGAAACTGGTCTTGCCATTGAATCATTGTCGTGATGAACCATACTTTCACACCTGCTACTGGGACATGATTGGGGAATGGCAGATTGCTCATAGCTGCCGACTGACGTACGAATTTCATCATCCTTTCCATCTTCCGCGCGTCCTACTTCAGGTGTGGTCATACTACCAGCCTGCACCTCCTGACTTTCTAAGAAATGTTGAGGTGTTAAGGAGTTCTTCTCACTTGCAGTTTTGGTCACATCTGAAATGATAGATTAGTAATGCTAGCATAGTGCTCCAGCACAACAATGGCATACTAGCCCGTTTAGTTTATTCTGTCATTAATAGTGGTAATTATCACCAATTGCTAAGTTTCTCAAAAAATTTTTTTTTTTAACTTCATTCACATCTTTGCTGTTTATAGTCTTGCTGAAGTCCAAAGCTACAGTTAACCACATGATGATTAGACAATAACAAACTGGTTGTGTGGCCCCTCCCCACTAACTAGTGGTCAGGGAAGAAAGAATTAAAGAAAGAGAAATAAGAGATGTATCATTCTTGATAAAACTGTCATAACAAAACCCCCGAAGAGACATAACCTTTCTCTCTTTCAAATCTTAAATTTACCTCAGACCAAACCATGAAACCATAGATAGTCCCTATGATGAAACCAACCACTGCCCTCACCAGAACTAAGTATGGTCTCACCAAGTCCAGCAATCACCACTCCAGAGGAGACCGGTTCCAAGTTCGTTACTGTATTCCCACCAACAGAGCTATCAACATCTGAATAAAGTGACATTCTGACTCGTTCCTTCCTCCAGCTATAAAGACAGCGTAAAAATTGTATTATAGCTGCAGACCCGCAGATAAAAAAATAAATGGAGTGCTTACCCACTAATAAGCACAGCTTTTAAACTCGGCTGAAGTACTACTAAGTATTTCACAGCAAGGGAGATAGAGAAGAGACCTCGTTAGTCAGCGCACAATGAGGGCAAGATACGACGAACAGCTGTGTCTGTGAGAATTACCCGCCAATAGTGACCTTTCATCCTTTTCCGCGCGCCTAAATCAAAATAGGTGTGGCTTCAGTGGAGAAGGTGGGCGGTACTAAAAAAGTCAACATAAATCTCATTGTTTTCGTACACCAGTGAGTCGTTGTCGAGTTGAGAAAAAACTGGAAAAAGCCAGGCTTTGAGTTAGTAATGGCTGCGAGCGATTCTGCGAAGGGAGAGAAAATTGTATTGTTGGGAGATTATGGAGTGGGAAAGAGCACAATCTTCACTCGCTTCAAGACGGGTGCAGCTAAAGACGTTACCTTAAATACTAGAAAAGAATGCGAAAGCACAAGAGAACTCATGGTAGATGGAAAGAAGATAGCCGTAAGTGTACATAGGTATTTAGTACATGGCCCATGAGTAGGCTGCAGGCTCAGGCAGATTCTTATTCCCCTCCTTGGTGTGTTTTCAATGCTAATCAAATCTTATTATTAGCCAACTCATCTAGGGATACAATATTAGTTCATTCTTTGTAGTTGATGAAATTATCACTTGCTCTTTGTAACTATTAGGCTACAGTAGTGACATAGCTACTTGTATTCTAGTTGGGCGGAGCCCGACCTCTTCTGAAGGGAGAGGTCGGGTAACAAGCCTATACCCGGGTTTGTTCTGCTGAGTCAGCTAATTTCCTTAGCATTTAACCACACTTCAATCTGATTGGACTGCAACGTACGTTGCAGCAGGGAACAAAGGTATAGGCTTGTTACCCGACCTCTCCCCAGCAGAGGTCGGGCTCCGCCCAACTACTTGTATTCCAGAATTATCACTTAAATTAAGGATCTGGCCTCATTAAATGGCTGATGTGATGTGATTTTTTTTTTTCTATTCTGATGGTTGTGGGTATGTTGTATCACAAGTGGTGAGCGAGTAATAAAATGGAAAATGGACTTTAGTGATTATTGAACAGATCCACATTCTCAAACAAACAATTTAGTTTATATTTAATAAAAGCCTTTTACCTGATGTTCAATATATCCCCATAGAGTAACAAGCCAAGGAAGAGAATAACTTCTTTGAGCTGCAAAATGAGAGATAGATATAATATATATAAGTCCATGATTAGGAGCACACCAAAGATGAAGTGTATTCCCTTGTCTGCATGTCTTTATATGTACTAGTCTTACATAGGCAGACCCTTTACCAATTACTATGCAGGAAGAGGGTCTGGTAGACCGATTGAGCTGTTTGTACTTGCTTAGTCAGCAAGTGGTTAACTAGTTTAATTAGTGTGGGTGTAAATCAATAAGATATTGGTTCTGTATTGGATCGAAAAATGTTGCTTATGCTGGGAGAGGCTAATGGTCTTGACTTTATTGATACTGATGCTGATTTTTTTGTTACCATTGTTCACCTTTTAGCTTGTCAAAGACAGGCATTTATAATGGCCAGTAGGCAAAGCAACAACTGTATCTTGCTGCTTGGTGAAACTTCTGATAGCTTTCAACTGCAGATCTCTTAAAGAGGCTAGTCCAAGTCGCTGCTTAACATTAACAATGGCATCATCTAAAGGAAGAGCTTTGAGGCAGCTGTTGGTTGGAGAGTTGAGCATAGAAATAAATGCACGACTGTTTGAGCAGTCTTACATCACAGGAAATCATGTCACCTATTGTTTGTGGTCTCCCCATTTAGCGAGAGTAACTGAACAAACTGCTCCATGTCAGTCTACCAGACCCTTTTCCCGTGTGGAGACTGGGTAAAGGGTCTAGCTATGCAAAAAATTGAGGTATAGAATTAGGGAAACAGAAGATGGATATCTGCACTTTTATAATGTAGCGGCAGTAATGCTTTCCGTATTCCTCACTTTCACTTCTACTTTATTAGTGAGCGAGAAAAGTGATCCTACGATTTTACTCAGTGGATTAATTATTATTAGTCAGCAGAGAGCTGCTGCTTCATTTCATTTTACCATGTACTGAAGACTCAAAAGTGTGTGATCTACACTTGTAGAGTCTCTATTTTGCTTGTCTGGTTCAAATTCCCCCTAAAATCCGGTTTCTAAATGACTTCACCTTGACTGATTAATGTGGGACTAAAGGTATGTCAGTTTCCAAGGTGACAAGTATGATAGAGTGAAAGGTAAGGTCATACGAGTTCCTGTGAAACACTTCATTTAACTCCTAGTGATGGATAGCTTATGATATTGTCACAATTTCTTCCAGAAAGATGATACTATGTTTTCCCTGTTTTTTCAAGCCAATAAATTATTAATAACGGTGAAAATAACCAAAAAAACCCTGCTATTATAATTATTTGTTAATACGTATTTCAGCCGAAAATGTGAATGAAGTTTAAACATGCTTTTGTGTAAGGACCCTGAGGCATACGCCTAAACTAAATATCGTATCTCTATATAGTTTTCTTGATTAGTCCTATTTAGAAGTTAGCTATGTTCACAATACACATTAGCATCAAAACACCAAGATTCTTTTCAAATAGGTGGAGTTATTAGATGGTTGCACCGTCAACACAGAATTTATCTGGTACAGGATCATCAAACAAGTCAAATGCTATTTTTAAGATGAGAGCATTGTGTTACAAGTAGCTGAGTACATGTAGGTTGAAGTTTGATAAATCAAAAGCAATGGATAGCATTCAGCTGGATCATCAAAGCCATTTGTTTGCCATCAATGGGTAGTAAGAGAAATGGCCACTACTACTAATACTACTATGGTGCAATGTATACACACACACACACAGTCATACGTACATACTTACATACATTGATATACACATACATCCATATATACATACAAACATATATACACATAGTTGTGAGTCGAACCCAAAAGGACTAATAAGTACATCACTATGAGTAACAAAGTAGTCAGTTTAGAGCCTACCACACAAACTACTCAAAGCTATGAAAACATTTACCACTTACTCTAACAGTACGCAAGTCAAGGTCACACACTAATACTGGTCCATCCCAAATGCCATTCATGGGCAACCAACTCTAAGCTAACTCATTCGTCTCAAACCTCCCTATGTTTGTGTTCTTTTGAATTAATTGAAACAATTTTCCTTCTTCCCTAGTAGCATCTATTAAGTACCTGAGATTAATAGGAGCATTTGATGTGATGTCATCGTTTGCATTCGTAATGTCATAATTGTACCTGATTATGTCATCAAATACTCTGATGATGTCATTTTGCTGCCACTAGGTAGTACTATTATAGTTTCTACTGGTTTCTAATTATTCCTCTCACACATACTACAAAAAAATTTAAACATACTCACTTTCAGGTTTTCCACTTCCTTTCTCCCCCCCCCCCCCCCCCCCCCCCCCCCCCCCCCCCCCCCCTCCCTCCTCCCCCTTCTCGTGCAATTCATGCATACACTCTATAAATACTCATTTAATAGTACGGCGTGTAAGTTTCCCATTAAAAATGTATGGGAAAATTCGCTGTTCAATTGAAATCGCATGGGGAAAGTGAAATAGCGTGTAACTAATTGAAATACCTCTGTAACTAAGTGGAAACTAAGTGAAATATCATGGTATCTAAGTGAAATAATACGGGTAAGTGTGCACGTGTGCAGCAATAACCTTGGAAACGTACAGTTTGAGTAGTTTCTAGTTGGAGACAATGTCATTCTTTACCACAGAAGCTCTACCCGTATTAGACGGACTGTTTTTCAACTGATGAGGAGGGGCCGTACATTGAAAACGAAGTTCCAGCGGAAGCTAATCCTGAAATAAGGAGATAGTGAGTGAACGATGCAGTGTAGCTACAATTGTAAATGACTTTTTCAAAAGCTGGCCTACTATTAGCGAGTGATAGCACAGGTAACCTGCGCTATTAGGGATCAATAGCATACCTGTGCTATTAGGGATCAATAGCATGGTTACCTGTGCTGTTAGGGATCAATAGCATGGTTACCTGTGCTATTACTCATACAAATCTATCTTACTCTTTCTAAGTAGTAAATAGATTAATAATATTCTAATAAATAATAATAAAATCAACCTAAATAAAATAGGAATTTTTTTGTATATTGTTGTTTGTGAGTGAGTATGGTGGAGCAAACACTAGCAGAATGTACAGATTTGAGCCAGTATAATATAACTAGCAAGTACCCTGCCATGCACACACACACACACACACACAGTGGCGCTTGATGTGCTAACTTTTTCAAATTAAGAATACAGTAACATGAGGTACTTTATTCGTTATCATCTTGTACCACTTAGTTAAGGCTGCATCAGTTTCCCTCTCTTGTTCTCTTTTTTTCCCTTTTGAAACTTTTGCCGCCTTTCCTCGCCTATTCCACAGCTTTTCTTTTCCCTCTCCTTTGCTTTCTTCAGTTCTTCCTTCTTAAGTCGTGGAGACTCTCCTCCTCCTTTGTCCATTTCTCCTGCTTCTCAGTCTCTATCCTTCAATCATGATTGTGGATTTAAAGTTTGCAAAAGAATTTTGCCTTCCATTTTGGACATTTCTCCTTCCATTTGAAAATTTTGCCACCTTTCTTCGCTTATTTCACTTGCTTTTAGCTACAATTATTCACTTTATACTTAACGTAATAACACTTTACCCCTTCAACTAGCGACAATGCTTTACCGAACTATCTTGGCTCATGAATTATTCATGAATACACACACATTCACGTTATTGAGAAACCAGTGTATTAGTATAGGTATAGTATACACGAGCGAACTGTTGCTTTGGTATTATACTGAAATTGAGGACTTTGGTAATGACTTCTTAGCAGGTTATTCTTGAAGCAGTACCCTAGAGTTTGATAACTTAAAAGCACTAAAAATAAGTAGTAGTGTCGTACTTCAGTGGTTCTTGCAGTCTGATAAACACTCAAGTGGTCAGAATAAACAAAAATTTAATCATTGGCTTCAAAGAAACTAGAGTTTAGAAATTTAAGCATTGAATTTTTTGGTAAAGGATTCACACAGTAAGCTCTCATTACTCACATGTTAAGTGTATAAATAAAACCATACATTACATTTATTTGTTAATACATTTAACTAGTTCAGCTTGCTTGCCATTTGAAGCACACCAATAGTTGTATTTAGTGGAGATACTTAACCAATATTTCGTAACCTAAGGTAACCAGTTTATCTATTTTTGTTCCTGGCTTAGTACATAATCCATTATGGTATAAAAGTTTACCTTTACAATATTTATAGTGGAACATTTAAAGCACATGTGCAGTTTAGTTGAACCAGTAATGTTTATTGCAGTATGAGAGTATAGAATTGTATGGTCTTAACAACATCATCTCATTGTTAATGTCATTACAGTAGTTTCATTTATGACTACCTATAGGAGCTATGAGTCCATGTTTTCATATAGAAGTATGTAGCTATGTAATGTCAAATCATTCAATTACAGTTACATGATTAAATCACCTTTTTTTCTACTTTTATTAGGTCACACTGTACGATACAGCTGGAATGGAACGGTTTGAAGGCACCATCCCGCCCACATACTTCCGCCAAGCTCGCGCAGTAATATTTGTGTATTCCCTCGCCAACTCAGAGTCTATCAACAACATCCGCAGCTGGGATGACAGCGCCAGTCCACAGCGACTCGAATATGCTGGTGTGGAAGGAGATATCATTCGTGTCTTGTGTGGAAACAAATCTGACCTAACGACGAAGCGTGAAGTCAGTGAAGATTGCACCTTTACTGTAGCCGAAAACTGCCAGGTGGATGACAACTTAGTGTTTGAGATTTCTGCTCTCCATGGTGATGGATTCGATGACATGTTCACAGAAATAGTGAGAATTATGAGGAAGAAAAACAAGGAGAAGTCGTCAGATGCTATAGCACTAGATTCTTACAAGAAAGGAAAGAAAAAAGGAAATGGCTGTGCATGCTCAAACTAGTCTATAATATTGTATCTTTTTTATTCTGAGCAATTATGTGTACGGGCACTATATGTTAAGTACATATACAATTTTATTCCCTTTCACTTGTCATGGAAAAGTTTTCTTATTTTCTTATTTTCATTTAATCTGATTTATGACTGATAAAATGTTGATTTTTAGAGTTGTTCATCTTTTTACCTTGCATCTGCCAATGGATATTATGCATATGATGAATTAATTAAAAAAAGTGAGCTAATATATAGTTAATTTATAAAGATGCAATACTACTAGTAAAATATTATATAATAATTCAGTCATTCTGGGCTGAAATTAATAATTATAGTAGTAGCAGATTTTCTCAATTTATACAGCCAATAGCTACATATAAAAAAAATTTAACCCGGTCTTTTGAGTTGGCAAGAAATCAAAATGTTGGGACAAGTTATTGGTGTTAAAACTGAGAAAAAAATCTACATTTAAAAAAGAATAATGAGCTAGTTATTTACATTTTTATTGTTATAATAATTAGGAATCATTCTGCATAGTTAGCTATATGCTTACATTGCCTTGCCTGAGAAGTGTTCATTGACAACCATAACAAAAGTGTATAATGTGTTGAAAACTAGTTTGTTAACCTCTAGCTACAGTCTTGTAAAAAATTTTATCAACTCTAATTATCATAACTGAAAAGAGTTCAGTATAAGCTAGCTTATAGTTGCAGCTTATTGGTATGCTATAAGCTAGCTATGCCTTACTGTGATAGCTAAATGAAATTTTCAGCTCAGACTATAGCTAAGTCAGTAAAAGAAGAAATTTGAAGAACAAACCTCAATGGTTCAAACTCTTGAGCCATTTTATTTCTTTCAGCTTAACTTCACAAGAATAGCTACATAACTGTTCTCTTTCTCTATCTAATGTGTATTGCCTGCTAAACCTAAAATTATTTATTTCTCAGACGAAGTTTTATTTTATTGCTATTGTCCTATCAGCATTTTTCTGAATGACAAGTTTGGTCATCTATGCTGTACATAGGACCTGCCAAATTATGCTCAAAATTTTTAGAATTATTCATTTTTTTAAATTCAAAACAATTGAGTTATTATTAATGGCATATTATTCTAGAAATTTTCATACTATTCTCGAATTATATTCTAATTAGAAATAGCTAAGTGAAATTGTAATGATTATAGTATAGTTAGCTGTATAGAGTTGGTGCTTATGAAATGAATGAGCAAAACTCTCACTCGCTTACTGAATTACTCAATATGGAGGATTGTGTATAGCTAGCTAATCCTTCAGTGAAAACCTTGAACATCCCGTAAGAATGTTTAATGAATAGAAAAAACATGCTCTGCTGCAGTTGAAAAAAGTTCAATTGTGAGAACCTTACAAAACATTTGAGGGAAATGTGGATCACGGAATTAAAGAATTTTAATATGCTCGGCAGTGGATCCACATTCTCTTCCCTTCACATTTGTGTTTGGCTGGTAATAATACTGTATACATTTTTTTTGTCAATTCTAATGCAGTATGATTGTTGAGTTGTTCAAGAAGAGAATCCATTTAGCATAATTCTCGATAATGACTTGCTGACTCTGAGCCTGACTGACAGCTCTCCCAGTATTTCAAACTTTATTTTTTTCATTTTGGAAATACAATAACAGAGAGAAAAAAAGAGCACTACTGATTTTCTTTTATAATTAAGGATTATATGGACTGATTATTCTCATTTTCCCTTTATTATTCTCCTAACTACCCTTATTATTCTAGATTGTTCCAGTATGCTATTACATGTCTATTATTCCAGAAAAAATGTTAGCATAATCTGGCAGGGCCTAGCAGTACAGCTAAAGCTAGCTAGCTAGAGAAATCTAACACACATCTTGATTTTATCACTGCACTTAATTATCACTTTACACATTAGTTATAGCTTGACACAACTGAACTTTATCACTTGATATATTGAATTTTATCACTTGACATATCTGCACTTTAGAGCGTGACATTATTTGAATTTTATTGCTTGACATGATAATTATGTCAAGCCATAAAGTTCAAATAATATTGTCATGAAGTTCAAATATTATTTGAACTTCATCACTTGAAACATTTATTCGCACTTTATCACTTGAACCTTGAACTTGATTAATTGGCACATTACACTCTACTACTTTAATTATTTGCACTTCATAACTTGACACATTTGAACCTTACCTCTTGACATATTTGAACTTTATCACTTAACACATTTTAACTTTTTCAGTCTATCACTTGACACATTTGCACTTAATAGATTGACACATTAAAACATTATCACTTGACATATCAAAAGTCTATCACTTGACATTTTTGCACTTTATCACTTGACATAGCTATTTGAACCTTGACACACCTACAATTTATAGCTTGACATATTTAAATTTTATTGCTTGACATAATTATGAACTTTATCATCACTTTGAAACATTTGAACTTCATAACTTGACATATCAGGATTTATCACTTGACAAATTTGAACCTTATCACTGGACACATTTTGCATTTTATCACTCGAACCTTGAGCTTTATTACTTGGCACATTACACTTTATTGCTATACTTATTTGCACTTTATCACTTGACACATTTTAACTTTATCACTTGACACATTTGCACTCTATGACTTGACACATTTGAAATTTATACCTTGAAACATTTGCACTTTATCACGGGACACATTAGTCCTTTATCTCTTGATACATTTGAACTTTATGACTTGACACATTTGAATTTGATTTGGCACATTTGAGCTTCATCACTTGACAGTTTTGCACTTTATCACTTGACAGTTTTGCACTTTATCACTTGACACATTTGTATTTTATCACTTGAACCTTGAGCTTTATTACTCGGCACATTTGTACTTTAGTACTAGACACATTTGAACTTTATATCACTTGACACATTTGCACTTTATCACTTGACACATTTGGACTTTATCACATGACACATTTGCTCATTATCACTTTGCACACTTGCACTTTATTTAAACTTTATCACTGATGCTTTTGCACTTAATGACTTGACACATTTGCACTTTATCACTTGACACATTTGCACTTTATCACTTGACACATTTGAACTTATCACTTGACACATTTGCACTTTATCACTAGACACATTTGCACTTAATCACTTGACATTTGCACTTTATTACTTGACAGGTTAATACTTTTATGACTAGACACATTTGTAATCTTTTCACATGACACATCTGAATATTATTTGGCACATAATGCACTTAGTCATTTGTCATATTTTCTCTTTTGAACTTTAAATGGACTTTCTTACACTTCAGGACATGACTTATATTTCTTGAATAAAATTCTTTGTGTTGAGTTTGGTCGCCCTTAAAATGGGAACGCTAATCAATGCTAGACAACGTGAACTCTAAGTTATGCGTAGTGATTTTAGCGACCCGTACCTATACAGTATTTGCACTTATTAGCGAATTAGGACCCCAGCGATAGGATTTTACGAATTATGCCAGCATACTTTTGAGACGTTTAATAATTTTAATAATGTTCAACCCTCGTTCAATAATACTTATAATTCCTGGTCACATCCATCGTCTGGTGGATACTGAAATAAGTAGTAGGCATAATCTAAAAGTTAAAGTGATTTAAACAGTGTAGTGCGGTTACATTAGTCTCGCGGGACAGACCCTTTACCTAATCGCTCCTTCCTAGCTGAGCGATTAGGTAAAGGGTCTCGCCCGCGACTAAGGTTACATAATGATCACTTATGAGCAGTATGAATACATTTTGTGGGTTAGCTAAGTAATTCATGAATAATTCATGAGATGAATGTAGACCTAACCTTAAGAGCCAATAGTTGAATGAAAAGATATATATGCTAGTGACTCATAGAACTTAATGATAAACTATCAAAGATTAAAATACCTACTGTTTTAATTTTATCATAAATACTTCTAAATGCAATACATGAACGTCTCCCTATCATTATCTACTAACAACAATTACACCATCGGTAATGATAAAATTAAAACAGCAACTCAACAGAATGATTTAGGTATTTTAATCTTTGATAGTTTATCTTGGTCTGTCCACATCAAACAAATATGCAGCAAAGTTTATAGGTCTCTGTATTTAATTAGGCGAACAATTCCTTGCACATCACCCATTAACATTATGAAGTCCATCTATCTATCACTTGTAAGATCTCAGCTAATCTACTGTTCCCAGTTATGGTTTCCCAACAAAATACTAGACATGATCTTATTGGAAAGAGTTCAACGGCGTGCAAGTAAATACATTTTAAATAATTATAATATTTATTACAAATTAAGACTTATTCATCTCAATATTTTACCACTAATGTACTACCTACAATTACTAGACCTATTATTTTTTTTAAATGTCTTAAGTCCGTCTGATTCATTTAATGTATTTAATCACGTCACTTTTCATTCTGGGTCCACAAGATCTTCATCTAATCGTAAATTAGAAATTAAGTTCCAACGCACGTCCACTAAATCGCATATCTCTACTATGGAACACATTCTCACCTACTGATCTTTCATTGTCCTTCACTTCTATTAAACGTTCTCTCAAGCAAAAAATTTGGGATCTATTTATTGCACACTTTGATTCAGACAATTCCTGCACATTTTGTTGTTTATGTCCTTGCTCTAGATGTCACAGTCACTTTATTAATGTATCACTCCCTTCTCACACTTAGCTGTTTTATTATCATTTATATACCTTTTCTTTTCTTTTAGCTAACTAGACTGCTCTCTTGTACGTAGAGTTTGTCCTTCATCCACTCATTATGTCACATTTCATCTCTTTTAATTCTCTTTGTTATATAGTGGTTGTAAAGTTATAATAATAATAATAATAACACAAAAATCCACCCGGAGGTATGGCTCACCAGATCGACTCTTTACCTAAATTATTGAGCTGATATTATTGAGACACATATGGGGTTGATCTGGTCATTATAAATTGACTGTTAAAAACTTATAAACATCCCATAGTTTCAATGAGTGTCAAAATAAGTAGGTTTTCATTAAACTCAAGCTTTTCTTCCATTTGTTCTCACTATACAGCCTCCATTTTGTTCATTTCACTTACACTCATTCCATTCTAATATAATGTCTGTATTCTTTCACAGTGATATTTTTATTTGTAAAAATAACAAACTGAATGTGTGCTGGTTGTGATGAGATTTGAGTTGAAGTGCCTTCTAAATGATGAGTATGTAGTTTGCCTTTTAAAATAAAATGTTTGAAATGAATGTCCTCATTGTAGTGTTGAATTCTTCCACACACAATTCAATCCACCATTCTATTACACAAACAATACCAATTATAATAATAACAATACCAATTATAATAATAACAATATTACAATAAAAACCAAATGCTTACTAGAGCCGTTGCTGTATTTTATCTGTCACTTGCTTACAATAGTCCACTTCAGATAAGATAGTAACAAACTCCTTGAGAGCTGAGGGTCTGGATGATAGGATTGAACGGACATTGCCTAAAAGAATTCTTGCTTTGTGTTTGTCAGTCAAGTCCATGCGCTGGATGAGTTGGTCATAGGCATCTTCAGTTACGAGTCCAATACTGTAGCAGTGATCAGCTACTGTCATGACACAAGGCGTCACTGAGAGGACCAAGTCAGGATACACACTCAGAAATATACTCAAGTTATTGCCACCTAATAATAAAACACTTTCAATTATTATAAATACAAACAGAACTTGACTTACTTTCAGAGATCTCTACCACAGGATCTTTCTTCTCATATTTCTAATACCAAATAAACAACAGTTAGTTATTACAAGTTAGAGTACATAGTCTATTCCTGCATACCTGTCCATACCAAACGAGGTGTCTGTTCAGAAGTGCAATTCCTTGTGAATCTATGACGCATGCCATGACTGAAGGAATGGACTCATGAACTAACCCGAGATGATTCCCTCCTTCATGTGAACGACAGTCAAAGGCAAACTGGTAGTCCATGGAGCTGCTGTAGTTCATTCTGGAACTGGCCTTCTTTAGAGTGGCCTCTATTTCTTGTTTTAGAGCAGTACATTCGTGGTGAATGGAGTCTTGGAATGTAGGATCACACGAAACTACGACTTCAAAATATTTACATCGAGATATAAATGTTACACGAATTCGTTTAGATCCGTACATAAAGTGCACCATGTTTTTCTTGACACCTTCTTTAATGAAAGAGAAAGACTTGTTAGATATGAAACAAGCCATTGAAGCAGAAAAGAGTCCCATAGGAGTAAACCCACTACTGAAGTACATCAAGAGAGGCTCCACCAAACATGATCTACAGGATTCTTTGTGGAATAGGTCAAGTTCCTTTGCACTAGTGTTTTCTAACACGCAAGGCATAATGTATTCTTTCTCTTCTAAGACTGAGTTAGTATCAGAAGATTTGACTGACACAATCTCGGCTACAATGTGAAGATATGCTAGCAAAGCTACCAGTTGCTCTGGTGGAATCAGATCTCCTGAAATGTCAGCTGTAGCTGATATCAAATCTGTCATAGTGAATCGACCTGTCTTCCTGAATCTCTCAGATGTGGCCTGACCTACGCTATCAAAGCTCATGGCTTTGAGAATGACACCAGTGATACTGTCATACACTACCTGGATGTCTATGATGACCAGGTCTTCCAAACCAGGCACACTGGGGAAGTGCATCAGAACACCGGCATGGTGGTGAAGAAACCACAGAGCTGCTTTGGTCTCGTAGGATGTCATATTGAAGGCATGGGACAAGGCCAAACAGGTCTCCAGGCTGGCTGTCCTCACTTCTCTCATGCGAAGACACAAGCTGAACAGGAGCCACACGGCTGGAATTTTTAGCTTCCTAAAGTGTTTCTCCATGGCATTCTCCAGTAGCTGATGCAAGTGATCAATTTCTTCTACTCCGCCTCCCATGTTGTCCAGAGAAACTACAAGCTTGTCTTGTGAGCAGAACTGAACTATGCCCTTTCTGTAGAAGTCAGTGTCTCTGATCACTTTTTGAAGCTGTGAGTCGACTGTAGCGATGTCTTCCTCAGAAACCTTGTCTTTGTGAGTACCCACTATATACACTACTGACTTGGAGGACTCCAGTATCTCATCAATGGCTGGGTTGTCTGTTCCTGGTAGAGGTTGAAGATGGGAGGAGGAACTGAAACAAGATATACTGGCCAGAGTGCGCAAAAGCATCTCAGAGTAAACCCAGATTTCTCTGGTGCAGTTGTCTCTCCTGAAGCTCTCTGATAAAAGACCCGATACTCCTCATTTAATTGGAACATGTAGTTAAAGAACAGCAAGTAGAGGCCAGGTCCTATGGTGAGTGCTGGTAGCATGTTCATCAGCTCAGGCTGACCTCCAGTGTCCTCCATCCTCAAGAAGGCTCTGAAAGAATGCCTTAAATCTTCAACAAACTCTGGTTGTTGGGACACTTTCTTGAATACAGCAGCTATTTCGGAATAATCTTGTGATGTTGCCACCTCATCAGAGAGTTGGACATTTGTTGGTGAGACAGGAGAAAATTCCTTCTGTCTTGATGGCTTACTTTTGGTAGATCCAAGTAAAGTAGATTGTGATGATTCTTCCACAGACTGCTCTGAACCACTGCCATCCTGACGGACAATTTTTGTGGTTTCTCTATTTTCATGGGAATCACTTGTACTCTCAGAAGTGGATTTGGTCTTCAAACTACTTTTGAGACTGTGGAAGAGTACGGATGCCTCCTCAGTGAGATTCTGTACAATGGTCCAGTTTGCCATCCTTTCTGCTGTAGTTGGATCAGACGAGCCTTGGAATAGCATATTGGAACACTCCACTGTGCCTGTGCTGCCATGAATCTGCTCCTCCTCTCCTGCTGACAGAAGGTCTATGATCTCTTTCCTAACTCGACGGCGAGTTGTACTCTTGCCTTGTCGTGGAGGACCAACAAACATCAACTTTAAAGACAGAAGCTCCAGCACATCCTTGGAAACTATGAAGTGCTTGTACGCATCTTCAATCTTGTAGTAACCTATCACAGCAAATAAATACATACTTTGGACTATAAAACCGATCCAACAAATACAAATATTGATGTCTAACAATCATATTTATAAAATATCTATCAGCACCTTAAATAGACTTCATTATACAGTGTAAAAATAGTATTGCATTCATAAACATCATTAAAATGTACATGACATAAAATACTATTATACTATTTCAAAAATTACTTTTACCTCTCATGAATGTGTCAATTTGCTGACTCAGCTCTGCTAGTCCAATATCTTGTAAGACGTCCAGTAGTTGTTGCCATGTTGGATGATGTAGTCTACGCCATGTGACAATAACTTGTTCTACATAATCATCCACAGGATCTGTCTGTGGGTCAAGGTGTGGTAGTTCTACTCCAGTAGATTGTGTTAGTTGAGAGTGACTGTTGGCCAGGACAGACTCAATGTCAATGTCCATCACTGCCTCTAGTCTGGACAGGACATTGGATATGAACTGGTTGTCTGGGGAATAGGATATCACTACACAACAACAACAACAAAAACAATATTATAAATATCATTTGTTTATCATTATATGGAGCAGCCCCACCCCTCAACTACAGGCTAGCTCTGTGGACTGATTTAGCCGTAGGTGTTAATGGACCACCTATTCACTAATTAGCGTACCTTCACTGCATTCACACAAACAATTATTCTATTCTAACATTACCTTTCTCATGCACCTGCCCTTATCTTATACAATCCCCATTCCATTCTACTCACATATATACTTGTAACACTCTCATTCTATTCAGTTCTTTAACTCCCTCATTTTTTCCTTTACTATTTTGTGCTTTCCTTTTCTTATCTGTTATACTTAAGCTTGTCCATACTTTTTATAGTTTTTGCTTGCTTTTGTGTATCATTTATTTAGTTTTGTTTTATGTTCTGTAATTGTACTTTGTTCTCTAGTTCTGTATCATTTTGTTTGTATTTGAGACTGAGTACTGATAGGAATCTTGAGCATACTGGGAATAGTGGATAGGCCTTAGTCAGTGTGTTTAAGTCTGGAGATATTTTGTCTTTTTCCCTTAGTTTTAGTTAGTAGTCTTTGCGTGATAGTGTTTGGCTGAGTTTTTATAGCTTTACCCAATTGTCGTGTGCTACTACATTATACATACAAAATAACCAAACATTAAAATACAATAGCAGAAAGCATTAGAGGAAAAAAAGACGATGAAAGAGATGAGGAAAGGAATTGAAGATAGAGAGAAGACAGGTAGAGAAACAAAGAGGAGATGGTAGTGGAGGAGGAGGGTAGGAAAAGGAAGGTGGGGGAGGGGGGGGCTTAAATTGTCCTGAACTCTTTAGAAAAATATTTTCATGGGATTTAGTATTACTTTTAAAGCGGAGAGTTTTCACAATGATGACCACTGGTATATAGTCAGACACATACTAACTAACCACATAATTTTAACATAGTTTATACAATTAAGGGCAGAGTGCTTGCAGAGCTAAGACAGCTAAAGTAGCTGCTAGTAAAACAGCTGCCAGTAGAAGCAGCTGCTACAGTATCGCCTGCAGTTTAGCTACACCTTAAAGACTAGTAAATACCTAACCTTTATAATAATTAACATGTTTATAAATATAATTCATTCAATCATAATTTTACCAAATAATAATATAAAAATTCTAGTAAATTAATAGACAAACTCCTATAACTATAACAATAATCAATAATTACTTGGAAGAGACAATATAAACTGGGACCTGCTGAAAATAAACCAATATTAGTGCAGGCTAGAGGGTTTCCCAGGGAGGCTTCTAGAGGGAGCTGCTATATAAATACACTAACCTGACAGAGGTCAGTCAGGGAGGCTTCTAGAGGGAGCTGCTATTTGAATACACTAACCTGACCGAGTTCAGTCAGGGAGGCTTCTAGAGGGAGCTGCTATTTGAATACACTAACCTGACAGAGTTCAGTCAGGGAGGCTTCTAGAGGGAGCTGCTATTTGAATACACTAACCTGACAGAGTTCAGTCAGGGAGGCTTCTAGAGGGAGCTGCTATTTGATTACACTAACCTGACAGAGTTCAGTCAGGGAGGCTTCTAGAGGGAGCTGCTATTTGAATACACTAACCTGACAGAGTTCAGTCAGGGAGGCTTCTAGAGGGAGCTGCTATTTGAATACACTAACCTGACAGAGTTCAGTCAGGGAGGTTTCTAGAGGGAGCTGCTATTTGAACACACTAACCTGACAGAGTTCAGTCAGGGAGGCTTCTAGAGGAGGCTGCTATTTGAACACACTAACCTGACAGAGTTCAGTCAGGGAGGCTTTTAGAGGAGGCTGCTATTTGAATATACTAACCTGACAGAGTTCCTCTATACATTCCATTCTTGTTGGCCATTACTAACTGTCCAGTTGTTAATGCTGCAGTAGCTATCCATACATCATTCTCCTTAGCTGGTCCATCTCCCTCACTAGTAGTCTCAATCCACTTCTCTGTTCTGTTGGAGTAACTGCTAACTGTAGAATATCTATCGATGCCGATTAGATTTGATAAATACGAGGCAATAGCGAAGATGACAGTATGTGTGGTTACTCTCCTCCATATTGTTAGTGGAGTTGTCCTGCCATTACTAGCAGATGCTATGAGAGACTCTAAATTACATATATATAGTATCTTCTCATTGCCAACTCCTCCTGTGAAGTAGAAGTTGCCTTCATGGAATGATGATCGCATGTCATAGCATGAAGAAGGAAGTGAGTCTGCAGTTGTCCAATGGTCGTTGAGTAGAACTTCCACTACGTCCAAGTACTCGTCATGTGAGCCATGCCCACCAGCCACGACCAGGACCTCTGTTGATCCTCCACTAACTGATGATGCATTGTAGCGACAAGTAGGCATGGCACGTAGCGATGGCTCCCAGTCTCGACCAGTAGTACTAGTCAACAGAGAGTTAGTGGCGCCAGAGGGGAAATGACGATGCCATCCACCAACCAATACAAAGTTAGACTGGTAGGTAGTTAGGGACGACCAGTCATATGGTGCATGAGTAGTAGTCCATGAGTGTAGGTCAGTAGAGATGTGAAGTCTGCCATCCAAATCTAGTAGCAGTACTTTATTCTGTAGTACTGCACAATGTACAGGCGTGACTCCCTCCCTCCATGTATGGCAGTGTTCCCAGTGAAGTGAGGCTAAAGGGTGAAGGAGATTTCTCTAAATACAAATAAACAGAATATATAAATAATAAAGAAAATAATGACAAACAAACAAACATTACACTAATTGCTTTAATACAAGACTTTAAAACTAACACACAAACAATCTTTTTTTATACAAGCATTGCACGTGCTATAGCTATAAACACTTAACTGGAAATAAAAACAATACAAAATAGCAATATTGTTAACAGCAATAAATAATGTAAACAAACACACGTACAAACTAATTATACACAATGTTGACTAAATACAACATACAAACACACAAACATAAAACACTAACATCATATATGACCGGCTATGAGAAAATTGACCATTTTGACAAATCAATTAAAACAGAGTAGACACACAGTAAAGTCAATTTAACTAATATATTATATAAAAAAAGTTTCTGGCGTTTTCTGCAACATTACTAGCAAACTACTGAAGGTTAAAATTTCGGCTGATTTGAGCTAAAGCTTCATTATAAAAATAGGGTTTTAGTAATGGTGATCTAACGTACTAATAGCACCAGAAATTGGAGAAAGCAAGTCGCTGTTTCCATGACGATACCCGTGGAAGCTAGAGTAAAAAATGGACACAGGAAGAATAGCTTACAACACAAACTCTAGCTTACTCAGTATGACTAGTAGTACTAAAGCCTAAAAGTTTACCAACTTTTTTCAAGAAGTCTTGGACAAGCACTAAGAAAAACTCCGTACAACAAGGTCGCCCTTTGCCGAGAAAATTCTTACAATACCCATTTAAACACGATTTTCTCTTCACTTTAATTTTTGTTCTGAAGCTAACCGTGTGGCTTTCTGAGTGTTTATACAGCCCACATAGGCGCTCCTAGCTGAAAAACGAATGGTAAGTGCTATTGACTTATTAGAACTTAGGATTACTGCATAAAACTGATTTTTTTAAAACATTTATCACAATGTCAGTTTTCTCAGAGCCGGTCACATATTCTAACACACAAATACACATTAAGAAAATATGATGCTTCTTCCTGTATTAAAAGGCACCAAAATGGTTTGAACTTCATCCAGTAGAATGGACAGTGGAAGCAGGTATAACAAAAGGAGGTGCAAACAGTATGGCAATTCATAAAATACAGTTATATGTACTTCTGTTAACCCTCTCGTTCCCGAATTGTTTGGACGCGCGCGGAAAAATCTAATCTTCTACCGCGGAATAGTGCATTACCGTTTTATTTTTTTAACTCGATGCTGGCTGGGAAAACCCCATAGCAACCATATATCACTAAATAGACCAAGAGTTTGGGATTCCCCTCATTTTTTGATTGAGAAAATTGAATAATATTTAGGCCCTCTACTAATACTTTAAAAAAAAAAATTTTTCCCCCAAAAATTCCACTTTTCCCATCAATAAAAAAAAAAAAAAAAAATAGAAATAATATTGTTTGATGTACTTTATACCAATATTATATTAGTTCAACAATAAAATATGTTGTTTGCTGTGTTTGGTGCTGATTGTGATCATGTAGGAGACATCTATGAGTGTCCACAAAGAACGTATGCCATCGGACGTAGAGCTCCACTACAAAACAATTTCATATACACAAAAACACAAACAACAAAGATATTTGTAATACAAACAACAAATTATTCATGATCCTATATAATTGCAACTTTATGATGTATTGTATGCGGTTTCATACAGGATTTTTGTTTGGGAGGGAGGGGGGTGGGGCTCCGAGTGTACTTCGCCAGGTCCGGCATCTTCTCCTTCATCAATGGAAGACTCTGCTCCTGTTGCCTCATCTGCGTCCTCTTCACAATTCCTCTTCACAATCCAGTCGGTGACTGCATACACATCTGGTCCTAGTAGTACATTCTGGTAAAAAAAAATTAAATTTTTTTGAAAATTTGAAATTGTTCAACTAACCACAACCCACTTTCAAATCTCAAAACTCAATGAAATATATATATATATATTATAGCTAAACAGCTTTCTCTATCTCAATATAGCTATAAATAAGTCCTTTCCACAACAGAAGCTTGCTAGTTTTCAAGAGAAAGACAAGAGAAAGACAAGCTTACATCGATCATCTTCTTGACTTCCATTGTCAGTGTCAGAGTTGACGGGGTCCGGTCCCCAACCCTGATACAGGGCCTCCTATAGCCCTAGATGTCGTCTCCCTCTTCTCCGCTTGATCCTGAGTCGCTAGAGTTAGTATCAAGCAAGTCTAAAACTTCCACAGCACTGTAACTGGTAGACGCCATCTTTCCAAATTGACTTTGAAAAAAAAATTTTTTTTGCATAGTTACCTGGATCACACGACACGCTCACTTTTTTCCTATGATGTAATAAGCATTACCTAAGACTGTACGTAATGGGGAGGCCCCCAGTTGAACTGGCGATTTTATAAAAAAAAAAGAAGACAGTAAGTCAAACCGCAAAGTCTTGGTCGGCAAAGAAGCTGTTGTTTCAATGTGTTATGGAAGGCTACTGGGCTCAAGCAATTTTTCGCTGCTTCTACAAAGCTCTGGAGATGACTGGATCCATAAATGAAGCTGCTGTGAAGAAGGTAACTTTTTTAAAAATTCGACGGAGAACCGATGTTTTTTTTTTTGCCGAGGAAGAAATAAACGCAACTGCTGTGAGGTACTGTCGAAGCAGACCTGGCTGAAAGCTATTTTAGGTGCTTCTCCAACGCATTGGACACCTGTGTATGCAATCTGAAGGTTCTAGCTATAAAGTAACTATTTTTAAAAATTCGGAGAAGCCAACCGGTCTTCACCCGCTTTTAAGCGGGATTGGGAACGAAAGGGTTAAGCTATGTTTTAAAGTTGTTGTGGATTTACGGCTGTCCTACGCTACCAATACTTTCTAGGAGTTAGCACCATTACTGGTTTAGATATTTTTACAGCTAGAGATTAAACTGGAAGAAGACTTACAAAATGAGGACCTGGTTAGAGTGTTGTGTCTGTTGTAACTTTAGCCAGCCCGTTTATTAAAAGCTAGTCAGTTTTTTTTTCAACAAATCTTTTTGGATGACCTCCATAGTGTTTAATAGGCAGTACAAGGTCTCAGCTTACTGATATAGCACTAGAAGAGTTTTCAACTTTTAGCACTAAATACACAGAAAAGCTCGACTATTTTTATTAGCATTTTATGTTAGCAGTACTGAACTTAATAGAAACAGTAACAAAATGTTGAAAAAAGGCTGTTTACTTCAGTTCTATGCGACACATTTTAGAAGCTTTTTAAGATGGCTGCTGTGCCATATAAAATACTAACACACACACAAACATACATTCAATAAAGAAAAATCAAATTTATTTATAAAAGGACACAAACATACAAATGCTTTACACATAGTAAGAAAAGACAAACCAAACAATAAAAAACACAACAATAAAAAACAACCATAACATAACAATATTACAAAAGAGTATGTAGTGTTTGTGTGTTATAAACACACAACTTACTATATTTCTTGAACAAACTAGACCTCAATGATAGCGAGAGTAAAACAACTACCAACTACCAACTATAGAGACAAAGAGAGGGAAACTCACGTCTGAGTAATCTCTCTCTCACAAAAAACACATTAACAACTGCAAAAAAAAAAAAGAGAGGGAAACATATCTGAGCATGCTCCAAAACAAAAAAGGCACCAGCAACTTGAAAGAAAAAGAGAGGGAAAGTCATTTCTGAGCATGCTCAAAAACAAAAACAAGCATCAGGAACGTAAAAAAAAAAGAAAAAAAAGAGAGGGATAGTTACGTCTGAGCATGCTCAAAATAAGGCACCAGCAATTTGAAGTAAAAAAAAAAGAAGAGGGAAAGTCATTTCTGAGCATGCTCATAAGGAGAAACACACTTCTACATACATTAATTGAAGCGTCTGTTATTAGTTCATAATCAGGTAAAATGGAGGCTAACCATGGAATAACACTAACATACCTTACCCTTATAAAGTCTGTACTAGAGTCAATGCCAAAACTATTCTGTCACTCTTTGGTGTGTGCGTGTGCGTGTGCATGTGCGTGTGGGGGGGGAGCGGTAAAACAAAATATGCACAGACTAATTGTTGGCCTGGGAAATACCTCTCTCTAAAACAAGTTGTGGTTTAGTTAACTTTCCTTTCACTGATTCAAGTCAAACACCAGATCTAGTAATCAGCTAAGAATTTAAACACTGGATCTCTAGCTATTTAGCTAGAAAAATGGATCTTGACAACACTGGATCTCACTAGCTGGTAAAATGCAAACACCAGATCTAGAAATCTGCTAGAGCTAAGCTTCAAACTAAAGAGTACCACACACTCACCTCAGTATTAGCTTGAGGCTGACTTTCCGCCATAACTAGCCACCTAGCAAACCTGCTGCAACTAACGCAACGTCAACAATGCGGTCGCCCGGTGTCAAGTAAATTTGGGTATCCCCAAATATGGGTGTCCCGGGTACCTATATTTACGAAAAAATGGGTGCCCCCAAACCCGTATTTCCAGAAATATAAGTACCCCCGTACCTATATTTACGGGAAATATGGGTATCCCTGCAGAAATATGGGTATCCCCTTTTTATTAAACTGGTTACTGAGGAGTGGAGCGAGCGGGTTGAAGTGGCAGAGCAGAGGAGGAATGGGTAAAGCTTAAACCAGTGAGTTAGCCTTCTAACAGCGCTTAAAATGAGGGCAATTATCTTTAATTTTATACTAAAACTGTGTAGTATGTTGGTTCTCACGTTTTTTTAAAGCTACTTTCTACAAGCAAACCTATACAGAGGAGGAATGGTCAAAGCTTAAACCAGTGAGTTAGCCTTCTAACAGTGATTAAAATGAGGGCAATTATCTTTAATTTTATACTAAAACTAGATTAGCTAGCTAGATAAAATATGCTAGCTACTTATGTTAGCTATATAGTGTGCTTATGGTAGTTCCTTTTATTTTTACCAATAATATTATGCTCATAAATGATTGATATTTTATTTGCATTGTTTTACCCAAATTTCTTCATGCATTGTCCCAAAAATTTACCTTTTAATTTTTCTAATAAAGTACCAATATTTACCATTAGATTGTAATTGACAAAAAAAAATCTCACTAGCTACTAGAGGTGTGCTAAATGGCACAAATGGTATGTGAGCTCTTAGTTTCAAGTAGCTATTTTTGTATTTATATAGTTTGTTCTTCTATGATGGCACTAACTTGACTATTTATAAGCAAGCTTAGCTATGTGTAGCTATATAATTTATTCTGTTAGGGAAACTAATTTAGTGGAATTAGCTTTTCTGGCTGCTAGACAATGCATACAATTTTAAACTTTGCAGCTCTTTTTTTTTTTTTAAGCCAGTTTCCTCTTTTCCCTGCAAGCAGATTGTGAAGAAGCCTATTTTCCCTTTCCCTGAAAATTATTTTTTTCCCTCTCTTGTTTAGGTTGATCTCTTATTGAAATGAAACCTTCAGCTCTTAGCTTGTCTTCCACTCTCTCATTCCTTTAGTCTGAACTGAAGCAGAAGGTGGTTTTTTAAATGTTCAATCCTGACTGTATTGGAGTTTGACAGTGATAGAAAACAAACCACTCTTTTGCTGAATGTGTGTATGCAATCATATAAAAGGTATAAATAAATTTTTTAGCTATATTGTTACTATATCTATAGACAGATGAACAACTACACTTCATAAGCTGTTCATCATGAGTATGAACATACTTAATTATTTCTTTATTTTGCCACAATTAAGTTGTTAAAAGTGTAGCAAATAAGTAGGCATATTCCATTATAGCCAGTGATGGTGCAAATTAAAAAATCCTCACAATTTTATACATCTAGCTAGCAACAAGTGACATAACCAGCAGAAAAATTAAAAGTACTAGAGTGGAATATTTTAGATACATAGTCATAGCAATAGTAATTGATACAAAAATGTAAAAATTGATCAAAACCAATAGATCACAGTAGCTAGGGAGAACTTTAATGAATGACCTCACGTAATTTGCTACTTTTACGACTACTTTCATTTGATATGTCCACACGAAGAGAGAAACAATCTTAGGAATAGCATGAGCAAAAGCTTAAAAGAAAGCACACACTAATTGTGATTTCAGATTCATACAACAGATTACACGGAAGTTAATGATGCTAAATATTGGGGTGAGGGTGAATGAGGGCAGACTGACATGTTAAGGACATTTACTATTTTAAAACTAAAATGTAAAGTATGATCTTATAGCATATTATATAACTAAGGATACAAGCATTGCTTAGCAAGATTTAATGTATTATTTTTTTTCAAGTTTCTCGTCAATATAAATGTATAGACTCAGAAAAATGATTTAGTAATGTAAAATATAGCTAACTAGCTGAGTGACACAAAAATACCAGTAGTAATAATTAAAATCAAACGTTTACAAGTTTCATGCCTATACGAGCTACAAAATCAATGGTTCAGTTCAAAATGCATTACAGACACCTGCTACAACAGTAGTTTTTGGCATCATACAACTCCAAATTGATGTCGTCACATTGTGAATGATACCATTCTTTACATAGGGAACACTTGACTAATGGACCCTTTACTGTATCAGCTTTATCCCAAGGTAGGCGACAAGTACAAAACACTGGCACCATTTTCACGGACTTGATTCTACTCTTCGTGTTTTTTCGCCGACAACGAGTTGATACTGGAAACATATCTATTTTTTCTTTATCCACACACAAATCAAAATGTGCTCGCATGGCAGACTAGTTAAACTGAATACCATGTGGATCTAAATCATAACAAAGGGCATACGCAAAAGCGATGGAAAAAAGACCACAATCTGCATATCCAATTTGTCTCTGGACATCAACTAGTCTTACAGTAAAATCAGAATATTTACATTTCAATACGACTGCAATTTGTCGCTTAAGAGACGGTAAAAATCCAGTGCCAGGTGAGCAGTCATATACGTCTACAGTTCCTGCAGGACAGAACTTGTTTGACACACACAGCCAATGGTTGCCATTGATATGAATTATTTGAACAAACTGAGAATCGTCTGATATATTGGTCAAAACGTTGTAGGAGAAGGGTGTCCTGTAGACCATGTTGTTTGGGAAACTCTTCCTTTATCAGCACACTTGCAGCATTAATATGCTTATCTGTCAGCCATTCTCCTCTTTTTAACATCTCTTGATCAGCTGTTAACAGTCCAAGCCGCTTGTTCCAATAATTTCATTCATCATTGGATACTGGTGAGTCATTCAACACAATACTGGAACTATTCAATGTGTCACTTGAGTTATAACAACTTGGCTGCAGACTTGTAGAACAGCAAGGTTTATCTATAATTTAATACATATTATCACTACATACATGCTATATACAAAGGGATATTCTTTTAATTCATTTTATTCAATATCTAGCAAATAACATTTTAAAGGAGTACCACTTGAGGTGTAACTTTTGCTACTTTCACTTGTTTGCCCTCATTTCCTTCACATTTCTTTGCTACAAAAGTAAATTACATTACAGAATGGAAATGAAATTTTGAATTAACATAGCTAGCTACCATCAAACTTCTTCTTTAGATCTTCATATAATCTCCAGCTTTCTGGACCAAGCGCAGATGCTGCGGATACAGTTGTAGCTAATAGTACATTTACAGAAATTGTATTACGTAGTAATGAACCTATACAGCATCAATAAATTATTAGTGATTGTTTACCCCAATAAATGATCCAATAACAAATACCTCACTCTTGCTAACACTGAATAAATCCATTATAATGAGACACAAGGCTTCTGGCAGCAAGACATCCATTGTGTATGAGAAAATCTGTTTATGACAAAATTGACATTACCATTGGAATAATTGACAAATAGCCTATCATTACCGAGCTTGACTTGTCATTGCAACAAAATTTAGAAAGGAGAAATTCAACTACCTCTTCAAAAATTGAGATAGTGTTATACATGTAATTGAATGACTTCTACTTTTCAACATTTCTATAAGTATAAAAATAAGTAAATCAGTATAACACATTATGTATATTCAGTGAGTATAACTTACAAAGTTTCTTGCATGAAGTATTAATGAAGTCATTATAGCTAGGGCACTCATGTTCCTGCCACTACAGTAGATACGCATGAATGTATACTTGTTAATCTATTTATGTATGCATGTATGTATGTATCTTTTAAATGTATGTATGTGTATGTATGTGTGTATGTATGTATGTATGTATGTATGTACATATGTATGTATTTATGAATGTATACATGCTAGCACTGTTTTGATTATTAAACGTAAAACAAAAATTAATTACAGTGATGTGAAAACATTTTAGTTGTGTATCTAAGCCTATTGTTGTAAAACTATAGCTAAAACAATTATTATGTGTTATCGACATTTTGGCTGTGACTCATGCAAGTGAGAATACTTAAAGTATAGTTAAATTAGTCAAGACTTGCTAGTCTCTATTGATCAACTACTCATAGTATTCTTGCTCAATTAAGACTCCATCATAAGGTTAATAAAAACTTACTGCCGCTGACTGAGTATGTTTTGTTTTGTTTTCCAAAACTCATATTAGAGGGATTAAAACAGGAGACTAATAAAACTCGAAACACAAAATAGCTAAGTTAGTGCTGAAGATACAATACAAAAAAATGTTACAAAAAAGTCACTGAATAAATTGAATACTCGTGTGTAATCACCATAAAACAAAATAAAAGTGCCATAATCGATTTAAGCAACCAAAACTAAAACTAAAATTGAAGTATTTTTGATAGAAAAACTACAACTAAAGTGTAAACATATATATGCATGTATCTACATTATGCTTCACTCCACAGTCCCCTCCACCTTAATAGCTTTACATCGCCTGTCATGAAGTATTTATCATACACTGAATACTGCTATAAAAATTTAACAACTCACTAATTGACTATGGCATTCACTATACTGAACTCTAATGTTTGAGCAAACTATCACAAGTGGAAAATATTAAAGCACACCCAAAGCCAAATACATAACGAAGAAATAAAACAGACTGAGAGTTTAAAATGGTAAGTATATAATTTTGTAACTTCTAAAATTGACTCATGCCTCTGAATATACACTACAGGTAAAATAAAATTGAGCAAATTTTGAGAAAAATGGAACTGGTCAATCATTAGAACCCTGTCCATTTATGTACAAGAGAAGCAACATAGCTACTACCCCTATATATACATGCTTATGCAGACTAAGTCCATTATCACAAACTTTATAGAGGATTTTTGTCGGGGAGGGAGAGTCTTAGTTGATGCACATCTTTACATACTGATCAGTAAGTGGTCCTATGCACTAAATGGCTCAGTTTTGAATTCTCCAATCAAAATTACCCAACTTACTTCTCCCATTTTAATTCTTTCTAGTATGGAAATAAATGGAGTTAACTTCAAAACTAAACTTCCTTTGGTAATTGCCTGAAATGTCACTACGTAATTTTGAAACTCCTGGTCTTTGCTGGTACACTCTGATTTCCTTAGTTGAGAAGACACTGGTGAAACAGATACTTGTAAACCCAATGAATCCATTGACTTTTTCTGGCATGTGTTAGATTCTGGTGACTCTTGTATCAATTCTGAATTCTCTCTGCAACTTGTATCTGTAGGTGATGGTGACGATGACATATTGCAAAAGCTTTCATCACTATTATAACCATTCAACTGGATAGGATGAGAATTTTTATTTTTTTCTTCAATTCCCAATCTTTGTTTCTTTTGTGGTGTCTCCTGTACTGCATTTACTGGCACATGAGTACTATCAATCTTTCCTCCATCAGACATATCACTTCCGTATAATTGATTTTCGGCTACTTCATCTTGTGAAGGCAAGTGCATCTCTTTTAAGCTTCTTTTTCTGTAAACTTTCAGACGTGCAATATTGGCCCTAGTCTTGACAATCTTGCCATTCCTTGACAACTCATACAACCCCTTACCCATACATCTATTGACAATGTATGGTCCTAGCCATGTAGGGCTCAAGCTTGCCACCTTTTCTCTGCTTCTGAGCAGTATTCTCCAGAAGTACCTCTGTCCCTACGTTTATAGTAGCCACTTCATGTTTTCGATCATAGGTATTTTTTTGTTTTTCCTGAGCTTTAGTTATATTGATCTCAACTTCATCATTGAATACTTTCTTCCTTGATTCAAGTAAGGATTCCATGACCTCATCCAGCTTCTCTTCATCACCATTTTCTTCCTTACATGCTTGGAGGCTTTCACTGTCAATGGGTAGCCTCATATCTTGCTGGAAAAGCATGTAGTAAGGTGAATGTTTTGTTGAACCTTGAAACGATGCCCGATACCCCATGAGTACGCAATCAATTTTGTCATCCCAATCACTTTGCTCTTCATTACTTAGCTTTGCCAAACACTGACAAAGAGTTTGGTTGAAGCGCTCAGTTAGCCCGTTGGTCTATAAAAAGAAAATTGATTTTTTATATGGAAACTAAAATGATTGTTAAAATGTATCTGAAATTAAAGTATACTTATTTTTTGGTTTGGTAAAGTTTTGGAGTCCGATAATGCAAATTATTTTGAAGTCTGTGTTTATTATGACAAATGCAGCTGTTAAATTACAACTTACGGCATTTAGATTTACCTGAGGGTGGTAAGAACTTGTAATTCGGTGGTTAGTTTTGGTGATGGAGTAGAGTTCACTGGACAATCTATTAATAAATTCCCTTCCCTGGTCAGTAATCAAAATATGAGGGCAACCAAATCGACACATTACCTATATGAAGAAAAAAAAAACTGTAGCTAATTATCACATTTAAAGAATAGCAAAAAAAAAATTACTGAATAAATGAATTTGGAGATTCCAACTGCATGCTTCGATGGAAGAGGGGCTGCTTCTGCCCACTTCGAAAAATAGTCTGTTACAGTAACTATATATTTATTACCCCTAGTGGTTTCAGGAAGTGGGCCAATTAAATCCATTCCCATTTGGTAGAATAACTTGGATGTGACTGGAATAGGATGGAGTGTACCTACTGACTTCTTCAACTTGTTTTGGCGCTGACAACGATCACATGACACCACCTAAGTGACCATTATTGTTCATTTTTTATCTGAGGTAAATTAATAAATATTTGATATAAAGGTTGCCGAAACTTAGAAATACATGCACAATAAATCTCTTATACTCCAAAATGCAAAATGTATACAAAATTCACATTCTAGGTTGTTATGTTACCATAAAAGAGACTTTCTGCTTCAAAAAGTGAAAATTATTATAGCTTATAGCTTTACAGCCATGGACAAAAGGTATGTAGATTCAAATAGTACAAGTGGTAATTTCAATCGTATAATTAGAGGGTTTTCTATGGAAGGTTCCACTGTACAGAGTAAACACATTTTGATATAAGAGTAATATAAAATCTTGAAATTATAAGTGATATTCTTGTTAAATAATACTGCAAACGTAATATAAAATGCTATAATCATATAATCATCAATATTATAGTATCTAAACTTTCTTGATTTCTCCACAAATTCATCCCTTCTTCCCTATTTCCCACCCTTTACTGAATTCCAGAAGACTATTGACCGTAGCTATAATGATTTTCAAGTTCTCACCATCACAATTGAAAGGCTTCTAAAGAAACTCACATATCTTTTCACATCCTTGAAAAGCCCAGGCCAGTAGTACTTCCTTGACACAGTGTCATTTGTTCTGTGTACTCCAAAATGACTCAGATCATGTGTGCTTGATACAATTCTCCTTTGCTTTTCCACATCCTCCACAACTAATCTTGGAGTCACAGGCTTTGATGAATTTGCTAATCAATGAATAAAGTTCATTAATGTTGTGAATAATTGAACTAGAATCAGTTCTGCTTTCCAAAGGAATTCTAACAATTTAAAATCGTAATATCGTGTGCAAATGTATTTATATACCCACTCTGTAATTGAGCATTCAATAAATTCTGACATAATTGAACATGAACTTGCTGTCACCTACATAATTGTAGATACAGAATTATCAATTAGCTATGTATACACAATTTTCTTGTTGATGAAAATTGAACTAGAAAGTTTGAGTCTTATGCAATGAATAAAGTACAAGGAGGTAATCTTCACAAGGAAGCTGTAAGTTTTAAAAGTAATTCAGATAACTACATACATAGGAATATACCTATGTTACATACTGTTAAGCTAAATTATTTCAATAGCTTAAACTGAACTGTATCTTTACCTCCTCCAATGTAATATAAGTCACCCTGATCCACTACAAAAAATTTCGCTCGCCGTCTAAGGACACTCTTCCCACTCTTATCCAACCCCAGCGGATAGTTCTTACTCTGCAGGTAGGCATGTATCTCCGTGAAGGAGAACCTACTACCAGTGTCGCCACCGCTTCCTTTCTGGTCTGCCATATGGGTACCCAAATTTACGGTGGGATACCAGCATTTCCTGAAATAATATAGGTAAGCGGGGATACCCAATTTTACGGGATAACAATATTTCCGTGACTACTGTAAACGCCTTAGCTACGTAACAAAAAGAGTACAAACATACATTTCCGCTTCAGCTATTGTACAATATTGTTAGGTATGCTCGGTAATCACACATTGCATCAGTTTTTGTTGAGCAAAAAAAAAAAAAAGCCATGTTTACTTAGGTCTCTACTATTGTAGCAATTTCATAATGGATGTAGTTTGAGCCTAGCACTTTTAGTAAAATAAGAGTAACTACCAGAATGAATTAGCTACAGACTACTGTTTCAACTTTTATACAACTTCAAATCATTGTTATACAACTTCAAATCATTGTTTTGAATGATATCATTCTTTACGATGGAAACACACCAAGGGACTTTTTTCTGAATCAGCTTTATTTTGTAATATATAGACACCATCTTAGCTAGCTTGATTCTGCTTTTTAAATTAGTCACCAACATGTTAGATTCATCTATTTCCTACTTATCCATGCACACAAAACAAAAGTGCTCTATAAACTGAATATTAGGTGGACCTAAACATCAACAATGTGTGTATGCAAAAAGATCCTCTGGAATTCAACTGTCTCGTAGTAAAATTAGAATATTTACATTTCAATATAACTGCTATTTTGCACTTGAGCAGTTGAAAATCTAGTGCCCGGTGAGCGCAGTCATGTACATCACAGTTCCTGGAGGCCAAAACTTGTTGGACACATAGAGCCAATCATATCTGATGACATGAATTATTACAATTTTGTAGGAACAGGGTGTCTTGTAGATCCTGTTTCTTTAGAAACCTTTCCTTCATCAGCTGTCTATAGCAGTAATATGCTAATCTGGCAGCCATTCTCCTCTTTCTAGTATCCCTTGATCAACTTTGGCACCCTCAGCATCTTTTTCCAGTACTCCAATCTATCATAAGATAATGATTCAGTCATTCTTGGCTGAAATAATTATAATAATAGAAACTTTTCTCTTTTTAACAGCCAATATTTTTAATTATAACTTAACCCGACATTTCGACTTCTTGCCGAAGTGCTCTTCAGGGGTAAACTGAGATCGAACTCTCCATGGTGATATAATAACACAAAGTAAACAGCAAGATTTCTGGAGGGCACGCTTACTGTTTATTATATGTAGAGCCTAACAAACTTGGTAGTGCAGAGACACCCAATGGGCTGTTTTCAAGAGTTGCATATGTAACATACCGAGCTTTAATAAATTAAATATTAGCTAATTGTGTATTGACTTTTAATACAGTCATCATAACTAGAACACTCTTATTCCTGCAACTAGATTATGTATGTATACAGAGTAATAGTGTATGCATTATACACTTCCCAGTCCACTCTACCTTGCCTACTGTGTCCTTTATCGTGAAGCATCTATCACACGCTAAATACACAATTTCTATTCCGAAAACTTTGCCAACAGTGATACTTCACTATTGAATCAAGACATATAAGTAAATTACAGCTACTAACTGATTGGAGCATGTTCGTATTATATTATATTTATTATATAGCATGGGTGAATAAATAAAAATATATTGCTTAGAGCAACTAACTTTATAGATACAGAGTAACGTGAACAACCACATAATAAGGATAAATGCAGCTATTGCCTTTAAAATATTCAAAATTAGGGCAAACATACTTTGTGTCAAGCAACAATGTGTGTAGAGGCTGACAAATTTGCTTGCACTTATGCACACTGAGGGTTAACATGCCCGATGAATATACACTAACAATGGGAGTATTAAATAATTACTTTTACCATTTAAATTTTTAGAACAGAAATTTATCTTTGCTAAGTGCCTGAACTTTCCTCTCATAATTTTGAATTTTAAATTTGAAACTTCTAAGCATTGCGGGCACAATCAAATTTCTTTAACTGTGCCATTATATATTATTAAATTGAGACATGCAATATTAGCTTTGGTCTTTTGACACACATCTGCTGATAATGTATGGTCATAGCCTTACACGCTAAACCTTGCCACACTTTTCATTCTTCTGAGCAGTATCTTCACATCGAATTCACGATTTGATAATAGGTATATTTTAAGTTTTCCTGTGCTTTAGTTATATTGAATTCAACTCATTGCTAATCGCTGTTGATCCTGTCATTCCAGTAAAACACCTCTATTCATGTCAGTTACAGTGATAATATTGAATCAAGACATATTACCACAACTACCTGCAGTGCTGCCTATGCTACTAGTGCCAAACACACTAAAGTCACATTCTCATTGCCCACACACCTAAAAAGTACCTCTGTCCTAATGTTAATTCTTATCTAATTCATGTTTCAATCATAGGTAATTTTTTTCTTGTGCTTTAGATTTTTCAACCTCATTGCAAATTTCTTGATCAAGTAAAGATTCAATGACCCCATCCTACGTCACTTCCTCCCCATTTTCTTCCTCACATGTTGGAAGGCTATCACTTTCAATATAAGTAGCCTCATTTTCTGCTGGAAATGCATGTAGTTGTGCTAGTGCTTTGTTGAGCTTCGAAAAGCACGACATTCATTAGTATACGAGTTCAATGAACCCAACTTGCCTACAAATGTGGATAATCACACCTTGTTGAAACTAAGTTGTTGTGTCTATTATAAATACTCTGTTGAGCATGTGCAAAGTCAGCTGCATTATGTATAAGGTCAGTGCTGTGCTTAAACATTGATTGCTAACCTGAAGTTCAACTTGAAGAATGCTGTTATAAATGAACAGGTACTCACAATACATGCAACAAAGCAACATCACTACATAGTAATACAGTTCTATTTAGTATGGGTATAATTAGTGGTGGTGATTGATGGGTGTGGTTTATGCTTAAAGCATTTTTTTGAAAGTTGGAGCGTATGCAATAAGAAATAAAAGGGTCATATATTATTACAATCTGTGGCTATGCAAGTTAGTTATACTCAGTTGTTGTTTTTCTAGATAACCTTGCTTAGCTAAATAGTTTTTCTTCTTTTTTTCTAAAATTAATGAGAATCCCATGTTTGAGTGTAAACACCAGAAATCCTGTAGTGAGTTTGAAAAATCAATTAATAAATCATCTTCCCTGGTCAGTAATCAAAATATGAGGGCAAACAAATTGACATACATTACTTATGAAATATTATGATGATAAATGTTATCTTTAAGAGTAAGCAAAAAAATATGAAATAGATATGTTAATTTGGAGGCACCGGCTGAATTGAATCTACTCTCATCTGGTGGAATACTTGGATTTGACTGGAATAAGGTAGAGTGTAACCGCTAACGTCTTTAGCTTGTTTCGGTGCTGACAATGATCACATGACTCTACCTAATAACATGAGAGGTAAAGAGAATACTTAAAGTTTTTTTTTCTTTATAGAATTGCAATTTGTGATCATTTTTTATCACATGCAAACAAACTAGCTGTTCAACTTTAACAGTTCTTGCTTTATATCATTATTTAGAAAGATTCTTAAAAATTCTACAGAATCTATGGTAACTGTCAATACTACCTCTCCTCTCTCTCAATTATTAATCATGTATTCCATCATTGGTTTCTTGCATGAACTAAAAATGGCTGCATACTTCAAGAAACCAATAGCTTAATTCAACCAAATTTCAATGCCATCCATCACACAAATGTCACTTCTGCTTCAAAAGTAGGATTCTTTAACCGATTACTGGCCAAATACGCAATTTTGCGTACCTCCGTATTTTGTCCCCGTAAGGCCAAATACGCAATTCTGCGTACAAGAAAGGGGGTAATAACTATCTGTCTACAGCTGCATACCTGAATCTACCAGTTATCTATCATTGCATCTCAGGTTTGTAATGTAGTATAGCTATCTGTACAGCATATCTATATGTGTGGTTACAATATAAAATTTATCAGATAAACCTTACTACAAAACACTTCAAGTTTATCAAATATTCTCATATAAAATTTTATAACAAGAACTATAATTCATGATTATTTGATACTTTGAGTTATGCTGCAATGATAGCTTAAGTCTTCTGGAGAAGTTTATTGATTCTACTGTGGATTCAGGACTCCAAAGATGCAGGAAACACAAGAGTATCTTCAATTTCCAACCTGATCCATAACTTTGGAATATTAGTAGTATTGTAAAGTTCATAATATACCTGCAATATATAAAAAAAACACAAGAATGTCACAGACTGACTTATTAATGAATTAAAGTTGATATCATTGGCTAGATTTGGATGTTTTCATTCTTACTAATATAAATCTGAAAATGGCATGTGTTTTGTTTCCTAACAATTCACCTTTAAAAGTTGCTGTTAGTGTCCATTCTTGCGTCTTCATAACCATTACTCGAATCTCTGAACTTGTCTTCTATTGTAAGCTCATAACTAGCGTAGTGAAACTAAGCAACGCGAAGTGGCACCCCAAGGACGCTACGAGATACTAAAAAAATGTGTAGCCTTAGGCGTCCTCCCATCCAGTGTCGAAAACTGGAGCGCGCAGGACTTTCGAACCATTGAGCAATAGCAAGAGCAAGCTTTTACCAGCGGCTGATCAATAGAAACTTTATGTCCAGGCCCGTTAGTTTCTCCGCTACAAAGTAAGAAAGTTGCTTCTCCAGTAAGGGTTACTTCCGGCGGAAAAAAATACGGCGGCTCGCGGCACCGCGGTTAAGTAATAATTCGGCCAGTAATCGGTTAAAGTGTACACTTTCAAATGGTACATGAATTGAAGAATGGTAGTTCCAATTATCATTGAGTTTGCTATGAGAGGGTTTATTGTTATAGTTGAGTATGGAATTAAAGAAGCAGAATCTACTTGAGGCCAAAAACTTATATACCTTTGTTTAATTTGTAATTGTAAACTGTCCTCACCCACCTTCCCCCACCCCAGCCTACCTTCCTTATACCACCATCAGAAGACAAGAATGAACTATTAGCTATATCTACATCTACACGTTTTACATTTTTTAATCTTAAAAATTACCAAGTTTGATTGTTTCTAAAAGAAGGAATAATTCAATATTTCCTATATTTTCATGTAGATCATTACAGTCTGTTTCTATTTACTTAAATAATGGACCATACTTTAATGTAATGATGCTAAATTATTATTTTAAATAATACAGAAAGTGACTCCTATGAGTAGGTATGTGAGAATGCAGAAATTATTGTAGGTATTCGCTGAAGGCACCAAGTTTCCCTATCACAATTGAATTAAATATACGGCTTCTTACGCATATATTTTCACATTATTTCACATTATCTAATTTCTAAAAAAAATTCCAGGCCTGTAGTATTTTTTTGACACAATGCCATCTGTTTTGTGTAGCCACTCCAAAGTGACTCTGATCATGAGTGTTTCTCCTCTGCTTTTCCACATCAATTAACGTTGGACTTATTGGATTTGGACTTTGATCCATTAGCCAATCAATAAAATATTAAGAAATGAATAATGCTCTGAGTAATTTGAACTAGAATCATGTGGAGATTGCTATGGCTATGGAAATAATATTTCAAGCTTTTGTCTTCAATAAATTGTGACAGAATCCAAGGTTAACTTGCTGTTAAGTACATAATTGTAGATACAGAATTATCAATCTTATACCTGTGTCATCTAGATGAGGATCATCTATCATTTCTCCTTCATTTTTCCAGATTCATCCCCACCCCTGCACTTCTCATCTTAATTCCCTTCCTATTTATCGTCCTTACATCAGAACTCTTCACCACAAACACTCTTTCAAATATGCAGTTATTGATGAGTGGAACAGAGTCCCCGATCACATAGTATCCCTTCCCTCAGAGTCTGCGTTCAAGAGTTCTCTTAAAAAAAACTGATTTTCAGATAATGTTGCATTGTATTGTCTTATTATCATACACTTTTTAGTCACTTCCTTTTATCCTTCTGCTTCTGGAAATCCTTTATATTAGCCTTGTGCTAGCTGGTATTTCCTGTTTTGCTTTGCAAACAAATTATAAAAATAAAATAAAAAATAAAAAAATGATTGAGTCTTCATTTAATGTTAGCTACTCAACTCATAAACCTTATCATGAAATAAATCTTCATAAAGCAATTAGCTTCATTGCTCATGTTAAATACATAATATGTTATTACAAAAAAAAACAACTTAAGCAACGATAGCTACTCCTCTCCGATATATAAATCGCCTAGATCAACAAAAAAACTTTGCCCACCACCTCAGGACACTCTTCCTATTATTTTCCAACTCCTGTGTGTTCCAGGTAAGCGTGAGCACACGAGAAGGAGAACGCACAAGTGTTACCAACACTTCCATTTCAATCGGCTGCGAGGGTACCCAAATTTACGGCAGGATACCCATATTTCCGGAAATCATGGCACCAAGTGGTCCTCTAAGATGTGCATCTTAGGGAGTATTGACGCATGGGGGAAATTCTCTTGGTAGAACTCCATGCTTGTATTCTTGCAGCTTCACCATTTTCCCACGACTTATCGTTTCACTAGTCAGTGTATGTCTGAAACAGCATGGACATTCCAAACTATTTGTTATTAAAATGCTTTTACAACAGCAATCAGAACAAATTGTCTCTCCACAAGATAGTGAAACGGGGTTTACGGTGACTTCAGTGCAAATACAGCAACAGAGTTTGTTCAATACTGAAGACGGAAAGAAGTTGGGGCTAGGATCTTCACTTGGGACTACAGCAGGAGCAAGAGATCTGATATGACAGAGGACAGATTTTGGTGTCTGTCCACTGGGCCTGCCTCTCCCTACAACCTCCCTAACAATTCTCCTTCCCCCTCTGGAAGATTGCTGAAAATGTGAGCACATCAGCAAATATGTTAGATCAGGAATTTTTTTTTTTTTTAATGAATTTCAGTAATTAATTTACACTGATTATTATTATTATCATTATTATTAATTTATTTTTATGATTATTACATAAAATTGTTTTTAAAGGGAGTTGACATGGGCAGGCTCCCTGAGAAAGTGGTACTGGGTTTCCTTTCTAAGAATAATCTAAGCCCAGCCTGCCATTAAATTTGTGGGTTGAGTTTCTGTGCACTTTGACCAGCCAGTGTGAGATAAGCTCAATTAGAGTGATTAGTTAAAATTCTTTTAATTTTTTTAAATTTTTTTATAATCATCATTATCATCATTATTATTATTTGTTTATTATTTTGTTATTATTTAATTACTGTGGTTACCTTGCAGTCCTCTCTTGGTGTGCAATCCATTCCATGGCAACCATGGATTGTGAAGGTAGCCCCTCTTGGCTGGCCTTCTTCACTCTCTGCAGCTTGAGGTAGCATGGGTTGCAAAACCTGCTAGGAGCAATATTCTCCTCTTCACCTAGATCACTCGGGGTACCCCTGCTAAAGACTGCAGATCAAGGATGTATTCCTTACAGGAGTGGACTGGCTGGATCTTCTTTCCCTTGGCTTTGTTTAGTCTTCCTCCACAAATTCTGCAGTGCTTCTGCAGCTGTTCAGCATGATACATGTTGAACTTATAATTCAAAATTGTATGTTTTGTGGTTGATGTTATGGCATGAAAAAAATTGAAGCAACTTCATTTGATGTTTTCCAAGTACATTAATCCTTATTTGTTTCACTGAGAAGTTCCAGTCACCAGCTATTCACCAAAAAAAGGAAGCTCACCCAAATCTGGTTAGCACCTCATGGTTAACTATACAGCGGTAAAGGGTTGCGCCTGGGGTTCCCCCATGGGTTATCTATGCGCAGTTGGTATTCATTATAGGTCAATCTTTAGCTGTACATGTAGCTTCAGGGCTGGATTCAGGAATTATGACAAGGAGGGGTTCTAAGAAAATTGCACCCATAACCAAACCCAAACCACACCCATCTTAGGAAAAACAATGACGATTAAAAAAATAAATAAATGATTAAGTAATACAATGATGATTATAGCCAACAGAAAGTATAATGATATTTAGTCAACAAAAAATGAAGGTTGAAAAAGTCTTCGAGCTTGAGTTTGAGTGAATGCTAGGCAGACATCATCCACTGAAATTCTTTCACTATAATGCATGGCAATCACTCCAAGGTCAGACATATATTCTTCAGCCATGGTAGATCTTAAGCAGGTTTTTATTCTTCTTAACAAAGAAAAGGAACGTCGTTCAGCTTCAGCACTTGTAATTGGTAGTGTACATGATATTAAAAGTAGCTGATGTATGTTCGGAAACGAATCACTGTCACATGATCCAAGTGCCAAGAGAAAAGTATTTGGAATATCAGCCCCTAATTTACTCTGCCAAAGGGTCTGCCACTGCCTAAGCTCATTTTGTAAAGAACTTGGGAAAGGAAGATCACTCTCCCAAAAGAGTAAAGATTGTTTGGCCTCCTTAATACTTTCTATGTTCAAATTGTCACTTAGGGTTATAATGGAAGGTATAAGGAATAATAATCTTTTAGAGGATCATGGTCATTAGAAAATCTCTCCTTCATTTGATTCAGAAGTGAATCAATCAAAGGGATTGCAATTGCCCTTTTGTAGTGCTGACTAGGAGACTCATTAGGAGTATTGCTTCTATTCCCTTGCAAGCTTGTTTTTGTTGGCACAAATTCAGCAACACCTGCTTTATTGGCCAAAGTTAGTACTTCTTCATACCAAGAACTGAAAACCATATCGATATTCTTTCTAGAGGTATGTTCTCAATAACAGTATTTACCATAGTATATACCTCATAAACATCTTGCTCACATTTTTGTAGTTTCGATGCAATGCTTTTGACTTCATCAAGGACATTCTTTGTAATAATGAATGTAGCTATGGTTTGAAAGGAAGTAAGGGAATTCTTAAGCCCTTGTGCCTTTGTTTTTGTGTCACTGTTCCAGTTCCAACTTCCTTCTTGAGATACTAACTCTGGATAATCCTGTGGGGAAAGTATTGCATCCAAGAAAGTAACCAAAACCTCATACATCTCATGAAAAATTGCATAGCAAGTATGTCGCTCTACAACAGATAAATTAAGGCAATGGGAGTAGCAATGTGTGTAAAGGGCTAATGGAGAAATTTCTTTAAGTTTAGCCTGTACACCTGCTATATCTGATGACATCACAGCAGCTCCACCGTAAGCCTGACCACGAATCTTTGCTGGATCTAAAGAGACTGAGGGAAGAGAAAGAGAATCCAATATCTTAGCACAAATGGCGGAAGCATTCGCTCTCTCCAAATTCACAAAATTAATGAGACATTCTTTAATATGTGGTTCTTTTGGAGAAGTTAAATCTACAAATCTCAAACATACCGAAATGATTTCTTGGTTAGCATGAGGATCAGTCACCTCATCTGCATTAACAGTAAAAGGTAAATTCTTTTCCCTTACATTTTTTGTTAGACTCTCCCTTATTTTACAAGCATAGACATTAATTATGTCATTTTGTATAGTTTTGCTTGTGTAAAGGGCATTATGCTTAGCAAATAACAGGTTATTGTGAAGTGTACTACTAAATTTCCCCATCAATTGAAGAAGAGCTACAAAATTGCCTCCATTTATGCTTTCATCGGAAAAATCCACTTTATCATCATTATTACCTCTGAATGGTAAGCCTTGCTTAGCTAAGAACTCGACAGCAATCACAATGAGACGCAAAATATCCTTGTTTGTTTGTTCTTGTTTATTTTGCTGTTTCAAAAGCTGATTATCAATTCTATCATCAGGATTTCTGAAATTTTGAGCAAAAAGGTCAGCCTTTTCTGCACGACAATGCATTGAACTTTTGTCATGAGAAGTAAGAATGCCATTCTTTTATTAGCTATAGCTGACCTGGTGGTCAACATTTCTGCAAGATTCATACACCCTTCTGCACTCCTTTTTTACCCTCTCCGACCAGACATCATGCCAGTGAGAGAGAAAAGACTAGTGATGACGTTCTCCAGTTAAGTGGACTACAGCTTATAGCTACAAGTAGCAGAATATCAAGCTGAGCTAGGGACCTGTCACTGCCTGCAGGGAGAAGCAGAGACCTGGTGTAGAATTAGAGGGCAAAACTGACAGAGTTTCTGGTAGCAACAAATTTTTTGGTAAGTTACGAACATGAAATGAATTACAGAGTGAGCAATAAATTGTATGAGCACTTCAGTGAACATGCTATTTATCATTAGAAGGAAATGCGATCTATATTGTCGTAGACATGTGCAATGTTAGAGCAGGGCCTGGCTTGTGGCAAGTTTGGCTGTACAGGCCGATAATTAAATATTACATTTAGAAAGGGGGGGTTCGAACCCCCTGAACTCCCCCCCTGGATCCAGCCCTGAGCTTATTCTTATTGCACGGGCAAATGGTTGCTAGGGTAGTTGCTAGGGAAATTGATGCTTGGGGAAAATATTTTTGGGGGTGTGTCTAAGTGCCGCGTTTTCAATGGATTGAAACTCCCGGTGGGGGAGGAGCGGCAATTTGTTGTGGGGGCGGAATAGGGGCCCCCCAGTCAAGAGGAGTTTGTGGAGGAAGTTAGTAGTCGAGGCAGTTAGTCTGGGCAGTTTGTCGTTGCTTTTCGTCGTGGTTTGTCGTTGCTTTTTCGTCGTGGTTTGTCGTTGCTTTTTCGTTGTGGTTCGTCGGAGCAGTTCGTTAGTTCACGACCAAAGGTGGCTTGTTTCTAGTTGTTTTAATAGCTCGTCCCTTTACCGAGTACAACTTATCTATGGCCACCCCCCTTCACCAGGTTGTTCCTCAATCATTTTTTGGGCACCACTTATCTTGCATACAATTTTGCATAAATGCTGATGCAGTCTTTTATAGTCTCAATAATAGTGGACTGTTCACCAGTGAAGATACAACTAGGATTGGCCAAGCAAGGACAGACACTGAGAAAATAAGGCTAATCTGTGACATCATCACAAACCAGGGTCTGTCTGCTATTTTTTTATTTCTTGAAGTTCTTCAGAATGAAATCTCGGAGGGCAATAGTTATGACATCTTGCATGAAATGCTCAAGTCCTTTTTGTTCTTCAATTTCCCAAATGAAATTTACCGATTTCCTCAAAATGAATATAGTGTGAGCAATATATCTTCAAAGCCATACCTTAAACTCATAAAGTTCATAGGAACAAGATTACCTTATCATGGCACAACTACAGTGAATCGTATAGCTGATAGTATCCAAGGCATGCTTGATGAACACAATGCTCAGATATCAATTCCAGTAGAAGTATGCAATAATTTTTGTTCTCTTGCTGATTTTCTTCGCAGTAATGGACTTTGTCATGAAATAGACACAGACGTCCTCTGTAAAACCCTGTTTGATGCTCAACTACCTGATGAATTCAACTTATTGAAATGCTATTCTGATAGCAGGAGCAGATCACGCTTGTTGGATTATGACTTGTCAGAGATAACTCCAGGCTCAAGAACACTTGCTAAGATGGATATAGTAGACATATCAAATTTGACCCTAGAGGATGTTTTCTTTATGAAGGATTTTCTGGCCTATTATCTCAACATTAAGCGGCATTGTTTTTCACTAAGTGGAGTGAGTTTGAGTCCTAGACCACATTTAATTTGGTCCATCATTGGTCCTGTAGAAAAAGATTGTCCCTATCTTGTCTGTCCAAGAAATAAGGTAGACGAAGAACTATGTAGCAACTTTGAAGCATGTCTGCCCAAGTTTTGTATTGATAGATTTCATCTTCATCTCGCAGAAGGAAGAGTATTGACATATCCAAGAGTTCAAGGTCAGCATTTTCAGTATAGTAATAGTAGGATGACTGCCTATACGCAGGATGGTAGATTATCTTAATTTTAGCTTTTAGGTAACAGTTAGATACACTCAGTACATCACACGTACACACACTCACATCTTAAGGAATAAATTCTGCATGGTGGCTGCAATGAATGTGAATAAAATATACACTAAGATTGGGATATTTGTCCACTTAAATTTATTAGGGTAGATAAAAAAAAAAAAGAATTCACTGAAATTTGTTGCGCTTACAACATTTTTTTCCAGGAAGTATCCTTGAATAGTAATTACATAGGGTTGGTGATGTAGATTAAAAAAAAGAAGGTGGACTATTATTTCAGTTATTGCTTTACTCCATATTAGGAAAAATAAAATAAAACTTGCTATTATTTATCTTTGTAACATTTTTATTAAATATTTTTTCCAAGTTTTGCTGTTCATATTTTAGTTCTTTTTTGTTGTCAGTTTTTCTCCTTAATTTTGTTTATGCTAATAGATCAGTATGACCCTATGAAGATATTCGTCAGAGATCTTAAGAAGTCTTACAAACAAAAAAACTTCAAACTTCCAATGGCTGCAGGTCCAATGAGACAAGTTGAGTTTATCAACTTAGCTTTGATCACCAAGAAAGGCTTAAGTGAATCAGAAGCACCTAAGAAGAAGTTTGTCCGAGACAGCCTTCATGGGTTGGTGGATGATATTCGACGAGAAAAAGAGAATATAAATTTCGAGGACATATTTGATTACGACAGTTGTCTTAGAAAGCTTGTCCTAGTTGAAGGTTCTCCCGGAATTGGGAAAACCATGCTAGCCTTAAAACTGTGCGAGAACTGGGCAGATAATAGAATTCTTCAGCAGTACATTGTACTGTTAGTTCCATTGCGTTTTTTCCAGTCTGCTAAATCTCTCGACATCAAAGAAATTGTCAAAAAATATTGTACAGGAAAAATTGCCAAAGACGTTTGTCAGTGCTTTGCTGAAAACGGGTACAAGGATGTCTTTTTTATCTTTGAAGGTTGGGACGAGCTTTCACCAGAGCTGAGAAGCATAAACACGTCTTTGTTCATGGATATTATAGCTGGCTTTAAGCACCCAGATGCCTCAGTTTTAGTAACCTCTCGTCCTTCTGTAAGCGGCGAGCTGCATGATTATTTCACAGAGAGGCACATAGAAGTGCTTGGTTTCAACAGTGAGAATATAACGAAATATATCATTAGCAATATTACAGACAAGGTCAAAGCTAACGAGCTGATAACTCACCTGTCCAATTATCCCAATCTTCACGCTCTCGCTCACATTCCTCTCACTTTGTCAATTATGTGCACTGTAGTCAAGAAAACAGGCTCTCTTCCTCATACATTGACAGCTCTGTATGAAATATACATTTTGGAAGTGCTCTTGGATGCTAAAAAGAAATTTGGATCAGCTTCAATCACAGGATTTCCAAAGTTGAGCAACATTAGCGATGAATCAGTTAAAGGCATTATTCAGAATCTCTCCAAAGTGGCATTTAATAGTTTCAGAGATAAGAAATATGTGTTTACGGAGTTCGATCTTGAGAAGGAGTGTGGTAGTAACAAGGATTTCCTTGGCTTGTTAACATGTCATGAGGAATGTGCAGTTGCAGGCTACATGAAAGTTTACCAATTCATTCATACATCGGTCCAAGAATTCTTTGCAGCTTACCACCTGCAACACCTACCCCATGGGGAGCAGATGTTGCTGTTGGACCAGTATCGACACGACAAGCAATTTCAAAACTTTTGGAAATTTTTGTCAGGCATTACAGGATTAAAGAATGAACACGTCAGAGATAAGATTTTATCTGGCACACGAGATTCTAATGACTCTCATCTGTTCTTGATTCACTGTCTCTTTGAAGCCAATGATCCCACGGTTTGCTCAATTGCTGCAGAGAGAATGAAGTTTGTTCTCAATTTGAATAACATGTTTCTCAATCCAGCAGACTGCTTATGTGCAGCTTATGTTGTTACCACGGGTGGTGACTGGACGGTAGACTTCCGAGCCTGCAACATTGGGGATGTGGGTCTGAAAATATTTAAAGATTTTGTCGTCTTACTGCGTGATAAACTCGACAATTTCTCAATAAAAGATTTTAAGTAAGTTTTCTCCTCTTATCTTACTGTATCCATCTCCTGCTCTCTTACTCTCATACCCACCTGTACAGGTGGAATTATATACATGTTTATTGTATTATGAGAAATCAGTTTTTGGTTTTTAATGTGCACTGGAAATTTCCATATAAATTCAGTAAGCAACTGTAGCCGATTCTACTCAAGCATATTCCCAATTGAAGTTTTTGTTTATGTATAATAACGTATAACTAATAAAGCAATTAAAATAGCACTCGGCTTCGCTTTGTGCTATTTCAATCGCATCACTCGTGCTATTAGTCCCAAATAGCACAGTTACCCATGCTATATTACTCATAAGCAATAGCAACATGCCTATAATAATTGTAAAAAAAAACCCCTGAACTACATATTTTTTTGTGAAATCTATCCAGACAGCTGTGGTATATACTCAGTCATCATTGAACTAGTTAAAAATCAAGAGCATAATTGTCAAGAAGCTAATAATAATGGCAGCATAAACCAAGTGGTTCACTCAGCATTGTTTGCTATAGCACACTAATGGTAATATTTTTAATATATTGTTTAAAATTAGAACCTACTTGAAACTTTCAGTCTTACATTATAATGACAATTAGTTGCCATTACTTTATGTAGTTTGACATTCAATCAATTGTCATCATCCTCGGGGGATACTTTAAAGGAGATGCTAAAACGTGACATACGCATCACAAGAATCAAGTAAGATAATATAATAGAGGACTCATGAATTTTATTGTACTAACTGTTTTTATTATTGAAAGTTGGCACAATTTGCTACAAGAAATATATATTATAATATGTTATTTATAAATACAGAATTGGAGTGCTGGCTGGTTGTCTTAGGCTCAGTGGCAGAGCTCTTGTGCATTAAGCAAGTGGTCCTGGGTTCGATTCCCGATGGCGACCAAACATTTTTAATTCTGTATTGTTTAAAAAAAGCCTATGAAAGAAAGAGAATACATCTAAAAATTTATTAATGGCCGGTTTTTTTTTATTGCTTTATTATGTACTTTTAGCCTAGGCTCTAATAGAAACTTTGGAGATGAGGGACTTCAAGATTTATGTTCTGGACTGAAAGATAATGATACAGTCATTAGTCTCCAGTAAGTGAAATAAAATATTCACATTTGATTTTATAGAAATTGATTTCTCAGCCTATTTAGTTGCAACTTTCCTCCAAAATCTGGAGAAACAATAGCTGAGATGCTTCGAGAGAACTCTACTCTGGAGGACCTACAGTAAGCACAATTCTGCATGAAAAGATGGTTTACTATCACTTCAATGTACCACATGACATCAGTAAAAGCAAAAACAAAACTACAACAGCTCTAACAACTACAGATAGATTTATTAAATTTTTGTGGACTATAAAGACATTGTTAAGATGGGTGAAAAGGGTGAAGATTTGAGGGCAGTTTTGGCTTTTCATAAAAACTATGTCAAATACTACCCATTTAAATAAGTATAAATTCTTGTTTAATCATTGCAAACAGTCCACCATTTTTACTCTGAAAGAGGCCTTTAATATCAGCTGTAAAAATGTTAGTGCTTGTAATGAATTGCATATCAAAATATTTAGGCCAGAATCCCAAACCCAAAAGAAAGAAGCAACAACAACAGTAACAATAAGAAACAACAACGACCAACTATGAATAAATAATGACAAATAGACTACTATAACCCTCTCGCGCATGATTAACAATGAAAAAAAGCAAAGAAAATGATTTTTTTTGTCTTTCTTGCAAAGAAATGCTGTGATGCAAAATTATACTTTTACTGGATTGAATCTAGTTGACAGTGACAATAGGATAGATTTTTAGTGGTTTGTTTTATTCTTACATGAGACTAGTTTACTTATTATATGCTGAATAAAATATGAATGTAATCACTAAATTTCTCAATGTTATCCTTTAGCATTGGATTTTCAAGAAAGCTCAAAGACAAAGGAGCAATACCACTTGTGAAGGCACTGAAAAACAATTCCATTTTAAAAGAGATCTCGTAAGATTTAGGTCCCATATTCATATTTACGCTTTTCTTACTGTCTTTTTAACACCCTTGTAATTGAACTGTTTTATTTAGCTTAACAGAAACTAATGTGACGAAGAAAACATTAAAGGCGATACATGAATCATTAAAAATAAACAGAACTCTTGAGATTTTAAGGTATGTTTATTTTCACTACTGTATAATTTTCTGTATCTAAAGTGCAGGATTTATTAACAGGTTTTAATGTTTGGTATCATAGTGAGCTAAATTGTTTGCAACATTGTAGAGTTATCTCCATGTTAAATGTCTGCCTTATTTAGTTCTACCTTGATAGATAAGGTGACAAAAAGTACATAGGAATAACCCTCAAATATACACTTGCACATGATTAATTGTTTTTATTTATTCTTGAATTTATTCATTTGTTCAATTATTCATTCATTAATTTTTTTCTCACATCTCACAGGTGTTACATTATCTGTTGGTTTATTATTTTCCCCCTTTAGATTGGATAGAAACAATTTAAAAGCAAGTGACTGTGATGTAATTGTGGATATTTTATCTCTTCCATCTGGTCTGATACTGCTTGAGTGAGTGTATTGTATGATGCTGCTTGACTTAATGATGACATAATATAAATGTGTACAATGTGTATTATAGCTTATCGAAAAACCCTATCAAGGATGAAGGTGTTGAAAAAATCTTTGATGCCTTACTGCGGCCAAATTCTAAGCTTCAAAAGCTTGGGTAAATAATTTATTTCTTGTGGATTAATTTGATTAGAAATAATTATGTCCATGAGTAGTGATGAAAACTCATGTTTGACTAAAATGTAAAGCGTGTGTCTTGCAATGTGATTCTGACTCTTCATCATACAGTTAAGGACTTCAGTTACCTGAACACGTTGGGACTGAGAGGTGTTCACATGACTGAAATTAACACAATAGAAAATTTATTATAAAGCACTAATGAAGGGGCATCGTCAAGCAATTCTTTTCTGCACGTGCTATTATTAGATTTAGGGTGTTGGGTTAATTGAAGTGTTTGGATAATTAAAGCTTGGATAACTTAAGTTCTACTGTATACTTTTTATTCAGCCTATTTGGATGTGAGATTACTGCCACTGGAATAAAGAAACTGATTAATTTATTCAGGACTACAGATTGTTTTTCTGGCATCCTGTAAGTTTTCACGTATTGTTATATATAGTTGAAAAACTAACAGTAGCACATTGTGCAGTAATGTGTCCTTAAGTTAAGAATAATTTTTGACTTGCCGAGTCATGAAGATTAGAAAGTCAATGTTTGCTTGAAATAATAACTTCATAGTTTTCAGCCATTTAAAATCTCATCAAGCTAGTATTTACTTCATGCGTAATTAATGTGAGACCATATAGCTACCAGTAATTTTGCTACAATCATTAGCAATAGATGGTATATCTCTGTGCCAATAACCATTGCTGTTGTATAGCTATTTAATTGTGTTGCCTGAAAGTGATGGTGGCAGCTAGTTCATAAAGTCTTAGTTCTGTCTAAAAAAAGCCGAAGTTGGGTTTGTACCAATTAATTATGTTTAATGTGACAAGATATGACTACTGAATTAGTTTCAAGCATTTGTATCTCTTCAGCTTAGGGGGCAATTCTCTGGGAGATGATGGTGCAGCTATAATTGGCAATGCCATGAGGGCCAATGAATCCAAATCGGTCAGGAAAATATGGTATGTATTTCTAAATTTACGTATAATTGGCTGTTTGTCAGGATATGTTGTTGCTATACTATAAACAACAAGGTTAAATTCAATAATCAATTAATAACAAAAGTTCAAATTAAATGACCTCCGTGACTTCCAGGTTGAGGAACTATACCTCTGAAACCCCACAGAGCAGATAATTCATGCTGATGGGTATAAATAGATATTTAATCATAATATTTAAACCTGATTCACACTCACTTGGCCACCCCTGTAGGGCATACTATAACACTCTTGACAATATTGCATCATTGCTAGTCCAACCTCAAATATCATTAGAAGTTACAGGTGATTCCTCTTGATGTTGCATTAATGAAACAATCTCGGGCAGCGTATTCATTTGTGCTGGTAATACAGGAAGTATCAGTCTCCTCAATGCATCCGCATTTGCATGAGAAGTGATATCCCTGTAAAGTTAATTTTAAGACAAAAACAATATAGTATAGCTAATATACTCGCTTCCAAATATTTCGTAGCTATGACTAGGTTTGATTCAATATTAAAGTTCAATATTTCCAATTCACAATTAACGCAAGATACAGTATAACTTCAACAACTGACTATGACTAAAGAAATAGCTGAACAGCAAGTGATTAAAATACAGTCAACTATACAATGAGATGAAATAGATACAATGATTAGAGACTAGTCACTGGTTAGATATAAGATATAATTCTAAATTTATATTTAATTGATCTGTGTGGTGTTGAACACCCTCTCCCTATAGGAACAACACTGTACAATTGTCTTCCTCAACCTGTTTTTTTTTTTACCCTCCGGTCATTTTAATGCAGCTCAAAAGATTAGTAGGTCACTGCCACTAAGAGTTTACAGCCTGTACGGATTTCAAATTAGGAAGATTAGGCTCTATAATTTAATTGGGCTACACTATCAAATCTAAAAAACCAATGCCCAAAGTTAGCTCAGATGTATTTAATAAAGTTTAGTAAAGTATACACCAGATGGAACTCACAGAAAACTAAAACAAAAACAAGTATTTGTACAATAATAGGATAATATCTGTTATAGGAAGTACTAAGGCCACACCAAATTAATTTGTTGTTGCTCGGGCGAACTAGGCTGAGATGTAGGGTCGGTAGGTAGGGGGGAAAAAACAAAAAAACATGAATATCATTTTTTTTTAAATCATGAATATCATTAATTAACGTGTCAATATTACTTTATTGTTCATTCGACTCGACGTCTTTTCACATTGTTTGGGTGAGAAACTTTATTAGTCTTGCCTTTAGATTGGCATATGCAGCAGAGTGGACGGACTACCCCATAGCTTCTTTTCAATTCTGCTACTCCTTCTGTTACTAACCCTCCTTCATCCTTTCACAATAATAGCACACTGGAGGGAATTTGACAAGTGCAGCACTGTAATATGAAGCTTCCATAGGGTCCGCGCAAGAGATGTTTTCTTTTACCACAATTGTGTCATGAAATGGTGAGTTTGGATAGAAAAGAGTTGAACCACACGTATAAACTTTTGACTCTACCACTTCCTGTAGAAGAACATCCTGCTCCCTTGTTAGCCTTGTGCCTGCATAAACACACCTGGGCTTTTGGCACTCACCACAGACGATCACCTTCCTAACCTTGGCACTCTTCAAGATAGCTTTGTGCTTGCTGTCTGCCTCCGCCGCTTCTGGATTTGAAGAGGGTTTTGAAGATGGTTGATCTTTGCTTGATGGAAGAGAGCCATACAACGATTCAAATGTCTTATAGTTGGTCTTGGAAGCGTCAAGAAGAGGAAGTGGTAAATAGTGCAGTGATGAGAACTGTTCAGGCGTAACATGGACAGGATGTGCCTTGCAGTAGGTGCAACTGGGTTGCAAACATTTCTTCACTTGAAACAAATATGGAGTCTGTATGCAGAGCTCCATCATAAACTCATGTAGAGGTTTTTTGTCCTTTAAATCATTTTTCCTCAACTTGGTTGCTACGAGACTTGAATCAATTTCATGAATCTTCTCAAAAACACCTGTAATTTCTTCATCCTTGGCCGGTTCACTCAGAGCTACACGTTCTTCTTTGATTTTCATGGCCATGAACCTTTTACTTAGCTGCAGAACTGGTTGAGAAAGTGAGTCCATAAGCTGAGGGTGAAGTGGAGGATTCTTACCAACCTGATTGCGAAGATCTGTTAGGGTCAATTTGTTTGCAACCATTTTTTCAAACTCCTCAGGCATTGGTTTTCGACACAATGCCACATTCTGTAAGCCAAGATTCAGAGTAGACATGACCCTCTCAGCGATGTTCTGCCAGCTTTGATAAGGACATGTCCGCACTGCTACCAGCATGTCAAGATCAAGTTCTATGAAAAGGCATATCAAAGAAATCTTGACAGAAAAAAAGCTCAGCCTGTGGTCTGGTCCACCATCACTGACAATGATCACTATGGACGAATCAGGAAAATTTGATGAAAGAATCTTGCTCTGCTCAGCAGCATGGCGAAGAGCAGATGAAGGCTGCAAGACTTTGTCTGTTAGTGTGACAATAGCTCTTCCTGAGTAAAAGCTATCATGCACAGACTCTGGTATGTTGACAGCAAAGGCAACCGATGGTACAATACCATGGATATGAAAATCATGATCTAGAGCTTTTATGCTGGCATTGGTGAGAACAAGTGACCGGTTGTGGCTCCTGCTAGATGCGGCAATTGGGCAGTCCGGTTCCCCAACAGGGACAATAGCCTTATCGTCTACAGACAAATATGTCACAATATTTGAATGTTGACATGCAAAGCTCCTGACATACTTGAGGAGGACACTACAGTACTTGGCATCAGGGTGATCCTTTCTCAATCGTCGGATTTGTACCGAAAACTTCACATCAAAATGACCTGTATGCCAAAGTGCAGAGCAGGAAAAAGGATTTTTTGGCCAAAATTGGAGCCTGATCCATTCTTCTGATGGAATGGATACTTCTTGACCTGGAAACTTTTGTAGCAAACGTTCCGTGATCATATCACGGAGATGTCGAATAGACACAGCTATAGGCATGTAAAGTGTTTCTCCATGCCTACGATCATCAACTGCAGGGTTAATCTCCTCTAGGAATCTTGACAGCTCTGCCCAGAACTCATCAAAATGTGCTGACTTTGGCCTTCCATTCAACTTACGCAAGTCAAGCATGATATCAGGACTTTCAACTGCCAAAAACTGCTTTAGCAACACGTTCATTCACTTTCTGCTGAAGAACAGATTCAGCAGTAAAAGAGTCATCTGTCAGATCTCTGTAGATAGAGCGAAGAATGCTTTTAGAAGTGTTAGCAACATGGTGGTACTTTTCAGCAAAGTCACGTCGCATTTCACGGGTGCTGAATTTGTGCACTTCACGACTAAGCCGAAGTATCACACCTGCATTCTGTGTCTCATCTACTTGTTCCAGGATTCTCCATATAAAGCACAGGGTACCCAAGCTATTCCCATGGGGGTACTTCATTATCATCACTTTATACAGAAGTGCTAATTTGTCAAGCCAATGACGTCTAGTGTAACGACTTGTAGGGGCGAAGTCATTTAGACACAATGGACTATACTCAGGCATAGAAGCTAAAGCATCACCAATCTCTGTATAGCTAGAAGTAGTGACCTCAGAGGCAGGCAGGGAATACATGCACACATTGTTGTCCAAGGTTCGTGGCGGCTCGCTTTGGTGATGCAGCTGTTGCATGGACGCTGTATGCTGCTATAGATACTCCACACAGCGATGTATTGCTTCTAAAAGGCCCTCGACATCTTTTCGGACAATGCTAAAGACTGACCGAGCTAGCCATGGCTGACAAAGAAGGGAGCTAAGCTGTGACTCATGATGATGTAGCAACTCACAGGATAATCGTGGTTTTTTCATTTTTTTCTTTCTCCAATCATTGTACCCCTTGAACTTGGCAAATGCATCCGGAACATGAATCGATCTGAGAAAATGTAAAAGTGGAAACATAAACTAAGATGTTATGGAACCTCTGATGAAAGGCCTTCTCTAGCTTAAGGACAAGCTGGCTCCACCAAAATAATAATTTACCTGTCAACAAATTCTTGATGGTGTGGATCTATATACCACAGTGCTGCTGCAAGGGTTTTGACAAACTTTTCCCCTGTAGTTGATACAGTTGAAGGACTCCGTCCAACATCCATATCCTGCAGATATCTCACTACATCATTTCGAAGAGAGAGATCACCACGTAGTTGCTCAGAAGGCGAAGCTGGTGTAATGAGGGATGGCTGGACGAGTCGACTAGCATTCTACATAAGGACTGTAGCTACATTTCTTTCACTGGTTGCTGTCACATTGACAGCATCTTCTTCCAATTTATAACAGATGTAGTGGCAGTTGTAGGTGTCCAAGAGCTTGATTGGAGCATCCAAGGGAACTATATGTGCTGGTTCAACTATCCTTTCATTGGAAGAAATTAGAACCTTGGAGAGGGTTTCACTGTTAAAGTCACTGCCAAGACCCTCAAATACAGATTCAAAGCTCTCTGCCCAGTCACATTTCTTGATTGTTCTATCTAAAACAACCTTACTGCCTTTAACAACCGAAATGCTTGGCCAAGCAAAGGCAGATGTAGCCATGTCAATGACCATGTGGCATAGATAAAAGAAATTTTGAAAATTAAAAAAAAAAAAGAAGATATTATCTAATTAACCGATTACTTCCGAATTAATTACTGCCGCGTAAAACGGAATTTTTTTTTGGACGCGGTCACGGTCGACCCTTCTAGAAGGAGTTACTTGAAAGCTATAGCAGCTAACTACAAATTATTATCTATGATCAATCTTACTTGGTTGTACTTTAACCACAAAGACTCCAGGCTAGGCTACCTCAGTCCAAACAGTTGTAATAAAACCAAACTGAAGCTGCTTTTCTCTGGCCGCGTTTATGCGCCTATCGCGTATACGAGCCTATCGGAACTAATCGGTTAAGTGAAATATTTTTATTTTTTTATTTTTTTCATTGAAATCAGAAAAAAACAGGGTAGGTAGGGCCCGAGCAACAACAAATTAATTTGGTATGGCCTAATGACCTATAAACAAAGATGTAGTGAAAAAGTATTCAGTGCATGTCAGTGTTTGTTTTGGAGCTTGAGCTTTCATGAGTTCAACAACTCATAGTCTCATGCGGTTTCTAGGGAATCTTTTTTGTATATTCATGAAAAATAATCATTGTTAATTCTTCATATGGTATGATGTCACATGCATAAAGTTACCTTGATGACACAAGGTTCATAGATGCAAAACTGTATAAGGGAATGGTAATAGGTAAATAGCAAGTAGTTAGCCGAGTACATTACACTTTTGTCATGACCCATTCCTAGGACTGCATTGTAACAATGTGTGTGAAGAAAACCACATGGGGTGCATCTTTTAGAGTATAGGTTATGAAAGACTACAGCACATTAGGACCTATTTAGGGGTTATAGAGCCACTTAAAACGCATGGAAATTATCTATGGAAAATTAGCTGTCATCTTGATATTCCTTTTGATTTTTCCAATGACATCTTATTTCTATTATTATTATTATTATATTATTAGGCTTGAAAATTGTGGGATTTCAAACTCTAGAATGAAGGAGCTAGAAGAGATTCGCCAGTCATTGAATCGTACTACAGACGATGAACTAAAATTACTTTACAAAAACAAAGCTCACATTGATCATGAACAGCGACTAGCAGAGCAATTTAAATAATATTAGCTATTTTGTTAACTTGTCCTTATTATTATTTATGTTTTAATTCATTTAGCAAAGGAATCACTTATAGCTAGATGGTGATATAACGTAGCTATGTAGCAATTTGTTGGTTGCAGTACTTAATACTATTTTTCTTAGGCAATTCGCATGAACTATTTAGCTAATCTCAGACTTTTTTGTGGCTTTGTATAAAGTGCCAGTGACTACTAAATTAGTCAGCTGGGTGCTAACTCTATTATATTGCCATAGCTATAGATTTTGCACATATCACTGAGAGTTTTACGCTAATGTTTGTAATCTTTGTTGAGCTATACAATAATCACATTAATAAATCGTTAGGATGAATAATAGTAACTATTGGGGAGAGCAGCAAATTTTTGCAGTTCTTGAAAGGTCAATTCAGACGTGTTCTCTATATTTGTCGTGTCCACATATCGAGGTTCGTTTTTTGAGCCTGTGAGGTCAAGATAATCTTCAGAATATTCCAGGTGGTCCTCTAAGAAGGATACAATTTCTCAAAATGTAGGTCGATCTGAACTTCGATGCGCCCAATATGACTGCATTATGGCAAATCTGGAAGCAAAATATGACACATGCCATAGCTGTAAAGCTAAAGATCTCTCACGGAATCAACACAAAAAGCCACAACCATCTTATATCTTACACTCTAGAATCACAGGCTGCATTTTTTGGTAGTTTTAGTCGTTCTCCATTTTCAAGACACTCTAAAACTTCTCGTGGGTGAATACCAGGGTAAGGAATTGTTCCTCCAGTGAATATCTCCCAGCAAGTCACACCATATGACCACTAAAATATTATACAACAGCATAATGGAGAGAGAGAGAGTGTGTGTGTGACATTATTCATTTTTATACCAGACAAGTGATATAAAGATAAATAGCATGGAAAACTGTTTTATTTGGAAATAATAGCACGAGTGAAGCATGTTGAGGCAAAGCCTCACCACACGAGTGCTATTAATCTGTTACTGTAGATGCCGGTTAATAAGCACTGTCGTGACCTGGGTTCACTCAATATAGATTTCAAATGTTTATTTCAATAGACAACATCACAACACTTTACAATAACTGACAACTCATCTTTTGAATGAATCACTTTACATGATTTTGAACGTTCATTATATAACAAGGTGATTGTCACAGGACACAAAACTAAACCAAAGGAAATACACAGTAAACCACAACCAAAAATACTAACAAAACATTGCACACACCAAATACTAATACAGTGGAACCTCTCTACAAAGGGACTCTGAAGAACAACTTGACTCTTAACAACAGCCAGCGTAAATGGAACACAGTGATCTACTACAATAAAAAATAACCTCTGAAAGCAGCCAAACTCTCTACAAGGGTCAAAAGACTTGACCCCAAGCATGGCCTTTGTAGAGAGGTTCCACTGTAACATAACTCAAACTGCAACAATACTAATGACAAGTATTCCAATTAATTTCAGGTCTTGCGTTCAAATCCATAACGATCGACCGGTTTTCTCTCTCTCTTGGGATATTCCTTCCTGGTGATTGGTCTTGCATTATCTGATGAATTCTGTGGTGAGTTTTCATCTGTTGATACGATTGACGATGACTGTTCATTTGTCTCGACCAATGGCTGAGATTGAGGTACTGCTGGAATCACAAGTTCCCTGTCGTCTGGAGGTGTATCCTGAATTGCTTCTGTTGATCTTCGACAAATCTGATCAAAATGACAACGACGATACTGACCATTCGATAATTGAACCTGAGCTGATACAGGTCCCGTCTTCTGATGTATTTCTCCTGTGAACCCACTGTTCACCATAACGATAGTTCTTCACAAACACTTGATCACCAACCTCAAATCTCCTTTCCTTGGCATGTAAATCATGCTTCTCAATCTGTTTTTCCTGTTGATACTCCACTCGCTCAGCACTGTGTGGTTTCAGAAGATCCAGGCGTGACCTGGGACGACGACACAACAACAGTTCACTTGGTGATGAACCCGTGGTGTTCTGAGGTACGAGTCTATAGGCAAATAAAACTTTGGCAATACGGCTTCGAATGGATCCTTCCTTCACTTTCTTGAGGCCACGCTTTACCAGCTGTACTGATCGCTCTGCCAATCCATTCGTAGATGGATGATAAGGAGCAGATGTAACTTGTGTAATTCCATTTTTCTTCAAAAATGATCTGAACTCGGCACTGGTGAAGCATGACTCGTTATCTGACACAATGGACTCTGGCAATCCAAACTGTGAGAATACACACCTTAGTTCCTCTATCACCACTGATGAAGTGCTTCCGGAAGTGGGAATTGCTTCAATCCACTTAGAGTGTGCGTCAACCACAATAAGTATCATATGTCCTTCAACAGGTCCAGCATAGTCAATGTGAAGCCTGGCCCAGGGTCTGGTAGGCCAAGACCATGGATGAAGTGGAGCTACTTGCGGAGTAGACTGATGTTGTTGACACTCTGTGCAATCACTAACCATGTCCTAGATATCCTTGGAAATTCCTGGCCACCACACATACATTCTTGATAGTCCTTTCATTTTGGTTACTCCCGGATGACCTTCATGTAGTTGAGTCAACACATGAGCTCGATAAGACTTTGGTATTACCACCCGTGCTCCCCATAGTAAGCAACCATTTAACACTGACAGTTCCTCCTTCCTGTGATAAAATGGATTCAAACTAGATGATACAGCTGACTTTCCAGGCCAACCATGCTGAACGTACTCGAATACCATTGCTAGTTCTGGATCACACATTGTAGATTGCTTGATCTGGCTTGCTGTAACAGGTGAGGAATCCAAATGCTCTACCAATAAAACTAATTCCGGAGGCACGTCATTCTCCTCGACAGTATCACTTAACGGCAACCGACTCAGCGCATCTGCATTCCCGTGGTCAGAAGTGCATCTGAACTTGATGTTATACTCAAACATTGAGAAAAACAAAGACCAACGAGGAATTCTTGCCGACGCTTGAGCTGGAGTGGGTTTCTGTCCACTCAATAAACTCAGTAGAGGCTTGTGATCCGTTATAAGAGTGAAAACGCGTCAAAAAAGATACTGATGAAATCGTTTCACACCAAAAACACACGATAAACCTTCTTTCTCAATTTGTGAATAATTGCGCTCAGCTGAGTTTAGAGTTCGTGACGCATATGCTATTGGTCTCTCCGATCCGTCCGGAAAAATGTGTGCTAGAACTGCCCCAAGACCATATGCTGAGGCATCACAAGCTACTACTACCGGTAGCTCTGGGTTGAAAAAGATATCAGCTGCTGCTAATAATTTCTTTGATTTCTCGAAAGCAGTTTCCTGAGCTGATGACCATTTCCAGTCCAACCCTTTAGTCAGTATGAAATTAAGCCCAAAAATGATTTCAGCTGAGTTACGTTCATCGGCCGTGGTGCTTGCTGAACAGCACGAACTTTCTCAGGCAGTGGTCGAATTCCATCTTGATCAATAACATGACCCAAAAATTAACTCTCGGCGACATAAATTTGCATTTACTTTTCTTAGCTCGAAGTCCAGCAGTAGCTAATCGTTTAAAGACCTCTTCTAATGCCTGTAAGTGTTCTGTTTCACTTTCGCTGGATATCAAAATATCGTCGATATATACTAGCACTCCACGAATACCTCGAAGAAGATCCTCCATCACCTTCTGAAAAATTCCCGGGGCGGAGGAAATACCAAATGGCAGTCGCGTATAGCGAAACAACCCCTTATGAGTATTAATCACCACTAACTCGTTTGCTTTAGCATTTAATTTCAACTGCTGATAAGCTTGGGCTAAATCTAACTTCGTAAATAATTTCCCTTTGGACAATGTTGCAAATAAATCTTCTATCTTTGGAATGGGGTATCTCATTAGTTTTGATACTGGATTGACAGTCATCCGGAAATCCCCACATATTCTGACAGCTTTCTTATCTTTCTTCAAAACTGCTACTATGGGTGCTGCCCAATCTGCATACTCAACTTTTTCTAAGGTCCCTTCACTCACTAATCGATCAAGTTCCTTTTCAACTATATTTCTCATGGCATAAGGCAATTGCCTGGCCTTGCAAAATCGAGGTGTGGCTTCAGGGTCTGCCTCAATTGCTACATCGGGCCCTTTAAAAGTACCCAACCCAGATTGAAATATTTCAGCATAATTCTCAATAAGCTCATGCAATGCCGGTGCTCGCGTGCAATTTATTCTTGACCAATTTAACTTAATTACTTTCAGCCAATCTCTTCCCAGCAATGTTAGCCCATTTCCCTTAACGATAATTAAAGGTAACTTTACTTCCTGTTGCTCATACCCTACTTTCACATCTAACGAACCCATGACCTTTAGTGGTTCCTTTGAGTAAGTTTCTAATCTAACCGAGGTTGGTTTTAAACTCCTCCCCGGCCACAACTTGTTGCATTGCTTATCTGACATAACAGACAAGGAAACCCCAGTATCTACCTTCATGCTAACCTCCATACTATCCAGATGCAATGATACCAGAATTGGAGGCTGATACACACCTTTCACCGAGCCAACTTCTTCCACCAAACCCAGAGGTTCAGCTAGAGCATCCTCATCCGACTCGGAATCCTCGATGATTTGCCTCACAGGTTGCCGCCTCTTGCCTGCACCAGTCGATATCGTCCCTCTCCTTGATTGCTCCCGTCTTAGGTTTTCTGCACACAGCAGCCAAATGACCACGACCCTTGCAGTTGTGACAAACACTTTCTTTGTGAAAGCAATCCTGTTCATTGTGTCCTAACCTTCCGCAACGAAAACATTCCTTTCCTGAGTTGCCCCTTTGCTCTGTTCGCACAGTCCTTTCATATTTCCCTTTTCCATACTGTTGCCGCTTTCCATCCGCGACGTACTGCACCCTTTTCGACTCGCTCTCTCGGTTACTGTCCATCTCTCGTAAGTTCTTTTCAGCTGTCTCAGTGCTCTGAGCGATTTGAATAGCTCGAACCAAAGTCAAGTCTGGTTCGCTGAGCAGTTTCTTTTGGATACTAGGGTCTTTCACACCCCATACCAATCTATCTCGAAGCATCTTGTCAAGCGAGTTCCCATAATTGCAAAATTCTGCAAGTTTTCTCGGTTGTGCTACATAATCTGCTACTGACTCTCCTTCCTTCCTTGATCGTGAGTTAAACCGATATCTCTGCATAACCTCAGTAGGTTTAGGGCTGTAGTGCTCCGATAATACGGCGACCAGCTCTTCAAAAGAATTCTCTGATGGTTTCTCGGGAGCTATCAGGCTTCGTAACAGGTTGTAGGCATCGCGCCCCATCACCGATAAAAACGTAGCCCTTCTTTTGTCTTTCTTGTCTTCACCTGTGACATCGTTAGCCACGAAAAACTGTTCCAGTCGCTCCACATATTGAGTCCATTGCTCCACAGCAGGGTCAAATTGTTCTATATGACAAAGCAAAGCAGTAGCCATTGGGTATCGAATAATCCTCGTCGCCAAAATATGTCGTGACCTGGGTTCACTCAATATAGATTTCAAATGTTTATTTCAATAGACAACATCACAACACTTTACAATAACTGACAACTCATCTTTTGAATGAATCACTTTACATGATTTTGAACGTTCATTATATAACAAGGTGATTGTCACAGGACACAAAACTAAACCAAAGGAAATACACAGTAAACCACAGATACTACACAATAAACCACAGATACTACAAGCACCCTCGCTTATATTAACTGTGAATGGTAGCCTAAAAACTGCTGCTGAGCACCTAGATGGGTACTTAATAAAAAGTGCTAAAAGCTAAGGAAAAAACGTGCACTAAGAAACAGCACTTCTTCAAGGGGGGGGGGGGGGGGGGGGGGGGGGGGTGTGTGCTTAACAACCTGCGTCTGGTACTTCAAGTTTATGTGGTATCATATTACTATAGCCAAAGATATTAATGTATTGTAGCTAGAAATCATAATCTTGTATAAACTACTTCAGTGAAGATATCTAGCTTAAATAAACCACTTATTACACTGGTCAGAGTGATATGGCTAGATATTTCAGTCTCAGGCTTTATTTTTACTTGCCTGACTCTGGTTGTGAAAATAAATTAGTCTGCCCATGAAATATTTCATCTTATACCATGGTTGCTGCGGTAACACCCATGGATTAAAAGTGATATTTTCCCGGTGATTTTTCCTGGGGCTATGATATTTTCCGGTGCGGTGTCAAGCGAATTCTTCCGTGTTTCAGGCCCAAAATTAAAATTCAATTAAAATTCAATTGAAGCATGCCAGAAAGTTTACTTTAGCAAGTTTACTTTAGCAAGTTTACTTTAGCAAGTTTACTTTAGCATTGTAGCTGCCAGCTGTTATCTCCAGATCTAACTCTACCTGGGCTGCTCAGCAGTAAGCAGTAAAGCAGCTAGCTGTGGTAAATTCCTGTGGTATGAGAGCGGCAGGAGAGTTATATGTGGTAGGGCTGGTCCCATATAGGTGGATATGAGAGAGTAGTAGTAGCAGCAACTATGGTATAAAACAGTTATGCCATGGCAACATCGGGGTTATGGAATATCACCGCCCTTATCCCGAGGGCTCGTTGGCCATGGCATAACTATTACATATCACACTCTGATTTATGTAATAAGTATTATATATTAATACATGCACAAAATTTACATTTTTAACCACATCAGTTTTGTCAGTGAATTTTCCTTGATTGATGCTTTCAATGGACATCCATTTGATTGGTAACTTAGTGCTTCCACTGGTGGACTGATGGAAATAGTTCTGCGAGTAGATATCTTCAGCCAACCCAAAGTCACTTACTTTAATGATTTCATTTACATCCATTCTAAAGTATATCTCAAGATAGTTCACTCTAATACATCAATATTTGTATTACAAACTTACAAACAATTTCTTGCTGCAAGATCTCTGTGTACAAACCTCAAATTAGATAGATACTCCATTCCTTTTGCTATTTGATGGCACATTTTGTTGAGGTTCTTTTTTACAGTTGGGATCTAGGTGTAAATAGCTTAATATAATTTCAGACATAGATTAGTGTAATTACATGGACACAAGTAAGTTCTATACATCAAGTTGCGTGAAGCCCTGAATGGAAGGCCAGGATATAAGAAAGTATACGGTAGAACATTATAAGCAGTTATAATTAGTCTTATCTTATACTCTTGTTCTACTGGTGTTGATGTCATTGTACCAGTATAAACAGAAGAATGAGCTCACTAGAATCAATAAGTCCTTCTAATACAGGGAATTATTGACCCTGAGTAGAACTTACCATTCTATCATCTTCATGAGTGATTACTATTTCTTCAAAGTGCTTTCTCAGATGGTCTAATAAACTTCCACTGGCCATGAAAGGCATCACTACACACGGTCCTGTAGGTAAATCACTTTGGCTAGAAGAAGCTGTACAAACTCCTATGAGGGACATCACATTTGGGTGGTCAAACTGGATCATCTTCATTATTTCTTGAGATAGATTCTCAATATCTTTGTCAGTTGCAAAAATTCCTGTAAGTAGTGATGGCAACATGAACACAGGGTAGCTAATTACTAATTCACAAAAAAAATCTGTGATTCAATGAGCAAACTTTTTTGGAATTAGCTATTTGAGGAAAATGTCATGTAACAAATTGCTGATATAAAACACAGCAAAAACTATAGCTAAAAACTCTTTGGAGAAATGCTGATGACCTATACAAATTTACTCTCTCCCTATCAATAATTAGAATCTACATACCATCACTGTCACATTAGCTATGATATTACATTTGTAAAAATTATCTCTAGGGAAACTTTTGAAGTAGCTAAGCACAAAAAGTAGACATCAGAGTTTCTTTGAACGGGGCGGGGGGGGGGGCGGGGGGATAAGTGACAGGGACGAAGGTAGCTCTCATGAATTGGTCTGGCCAGGAAGTGCGTGTGGCCTAAACAGTTCATAGGTGTGGCCAAAACACTTCAGGGATGTAGCTAAGTCATGGGTGTGACAAGTCTATACATACTAGCTATTATTCACTATAATTGTAAATAGCTAGCTAAATAAAAAAGAAATTTTGTATTCATCATAGCTAGAATAGTTATGCAAACTGTACTTACACTTGCGACAAATAAATATCTTAGACTTTATTATTTATCTCAATCATTAATGCCAAGCCACTGCTAAATGAACCGCAGGAAAATGGTAATAATAGGTAAAGATCGTCAACTTAGGATTATTATTATTATTTATTTTTTTCCCCTTTGAAGATAATAGTTATTTCGGAATTCCCCATTTCAAAAGATGGTCCGGCCAAACCCGGACCAACCGGACTGGTTCCTCCGGGTGAATTCTGCCATGATATTGCATAGTGGGGATAAGTGTAGTGAGGTCACAGATATGCCATGACTAATCAGGTATTTTCATTGCTGTGGTATTTCAAAATAATACCACACTTTTTGTACAAAAAAAAAAAAAAAAAGACTCACCTATTGTCTTATGCATAGCAGTACATACCTTTTAAAGTTTTGATAGCAACATCTTTCATCTCTGACTTCATACATCCTTTGTAGACGATACCAAATTCACCTTATGAAAAACAACAACAAAAAAAATAAAACACTTTTGGAGTGTAGAGTATATAATAATGTCTATATATTTTACCTTGTCCTATTATTTTACCAACTTCTATCTGGTTTGGATCAATGATCAGAGACTTGGGAAGATTAAGAATCCGTGATGGTATATTGGTCAGGCCGGGAAGTTTCTAACATAGAGTGTATTTATAAAATCAATATTTACCTGAGCAATTAAAGTGATTTGGCATTGACCAATTGTAATTAAACGACATTTGAGGACTTTGATGCTTAAATAAAGCACTGTCAAGCTTAATAGTATTTGAGAGCTCTTATAAAATGTTACTCATGTACTGACTGGTCTTAAATTGAACCAAAGTCTATATATGATAATCCTGTATCCCTGAATACATTCACACAGAAGCAGCTACACTGTTCCCCCCCCCCCCCCCCCCCCCCCCCCCCCCAGTTATTTTGACAATAGCCAATGCAGCCACTTAAATACTGAATGCTGACACTCTTAAATATATTCATTTACTGTGCCAGTTGTTGTATTTGATTCAACTGAAAATGTGTTGAATTTGGGCTTGGCTTTTAACCAGTGTTGTTTTGGTTTAGTGATTCCAGAGTTTCTTAGTTTTAGTTATTCATACTAAAAAAATATCTTGAATGCTTAGTTTTAGTTTTTTCCCATCCACGAAGATTTAGTTAGTTTTTAGTTTTTCTTCAATAACATGCAGAATATTTAGTTAGTTATACTATTAATTGTCTTAGTTTTAGTTAATTTATGTTGCCTCTCAAATTCTGCAATAATGAGACTCCTTAAAGAAAGTAGTACTGGTAGTTTTCACAAAGAACTTCAAAAATGACATATTTCTGTGAAAACTTGGGTATTATCAATAAAGTATGATATTTGTGTAGTTTAGAGAATAATTACTTAATGGGAATTTATATTTTCATCTAATGGGAATTTATATTTTCATCTAATAATGACATAATTCAAGGTGAATTGTTTACAATAAAAATTGCTTAGTTTTAGTTTTTGTCATCCACTCTACTGGTAGTTTTAGTTATTATCGAATTTACTGTCTTCTAAAATAGTTTTTTCATGTTTTCTACAGCTTAGTTTTAGTTATTCTTACGAAAAGTAAAATACCCCAATACTAAGGGGCTTTGGTTTTAGTTTTAGTTAACTAAAACAACACTACTTTTAACCTCTAGTTCCATTCTTAGACTCCCTTTTTAATTTTTTAATTAACAAAACAAAGCTATAGGAAAATTTAACACAGCAAGCTATTACTAAATGTGGGCATAAAAAGTATATAGTGTAAATTAGACAAACCTTCGGTTAGGGGACATTTATTGGTAGCTGAAGTAGTCTGTTTGAATGGCCTAAAGAAACAGATGGTTAGAAACAATAACTTTAATCACAAGCCCACCAAGGCCAACAGATACAAAATTTTCACTATAATCAAAGGATATAAAGGGGTGCACTCAAAGTGAAAGTCAGGAAGGCCAGGAAAATTGTGCTGTAGAGTAACCTCCCTGGAACTTAGGCATTATTACTTAAAAATGAAACAGAAGCTCTACCTTGTCCCTTTGCTAACGAATGCCAGGGGCCCTTGAAGTGACCACAGCTGTATATATAATATATATATATCAAGTCCCTGATGCATCCTAGACAAAAAGAGGAATTTCTTTGTATGTTGACTTATACCTTTATCAGTCTTTGTCTCCTCTCTCTTTTACTTTATACTTTCTAGTCCTACTACATAGTCTATAAGGCACAGTAAACACTGTCTATTGATGAAAAAAGGGACAGTGAGTCTGACCCATTTATATATAATTAATTGAATTGTGAATAACTCGGACTTGCATATAAATTAAAAAAATAGAGCTCTGACTTAATTATCTGAATTTTCCTCTAATATTACTTTTTATTAGGTACTGAACAGAGCCTGATAACTGTTGCCACATAGAAAATGCATTAAACTAAACAGGATGTGGCTTAGGGCAATATTTTTCCATATCACCTGTGTTCATAGTTATTACGTTGGGTTATTACGTCCCCCTAGGTAAATTTCTTGTTACCAAGGTATTGCCATGAGCAGTACCTAATAAATTTATTATCCATTGGATACCCGAGAATATCACTCGTCTGATTGGCGGTATTTACGCTTGTGCCTGCGGCACTCGCGTAAATACTAAGCCAACAGACTCGTGATATTCTCCTGTATCAAACGAATAATATATATTTATTGTTATTAAATAGAGATTATCTCACATGATGATGTTATCCATGTATGAAATATTTTTGGACTTCTTCCATTTCCAGACACAGCATAAGCCAATCAAAACTAGTAACACTAGCCCTAAGGATACAGTTCCACTAACTGAACCAATAATGATGTAGTTGGTCTCAGATGTCCCTGCTGGAAATTAGAACAACTAAATAATGATGTCACATGTATCAGTAGCCATATAACTAGCTAATAGATGAAAAGCCACTCTTCATATTTTTTTTTGCCAAAAAATTTAGAAGTGATATATAAGGAACAATTACTTTACTGTTTATAACACATTCACCACTTTTTTGTATGACACGTTTTTGTGACAACATAAAAAACAACAAGCATCACCAACTTAGTGATACATAGCTAGATGTTTAAAGTATTACAAAATGGCACAATAACATAGTCCTAGTGCAAAATATTGATTATTATAATGATATTTAACCCTCAGCGTGCATGCATGAGAGGGTTATAGTCTGTGTTTGCCTGTCTGTCTGTCCGTCTGTCTGTTTGTCTGTCATGCTCTCATTTTGGAGATTACTGACAATTAACCGTTGATTTAGGTATGAACTTTCTCAGAACGAAGATTTAGGACCATTCATTGTGCTACTTTTTTATATTTCGGGCTAATTGTTGAGAAAATGTGAAGATTTCAGCTGCGTACCAGCTTTTGTGGGTATAATGCCCCCTAGCATCATATCATAACCACATGAGCAAATAATTTCTTGCAGCCAGTGGTGTAGTTTGCTTTATGCCCTGGGAAGTTAATGGAGTTGAAAGAAGTGAAGTTTTGCATTGAAAATGTATACCAATGAGTGTTTCTGGCCTTCTTTTGTGAAGACAGGTTTCGTGTAGCTAATATTGCTTGTTCTTTTAGTGTGAGATTATATTGTAATAGCTAGGTAGTGTTTAGTAGCACTGGGGGTTCGCACCTTTGGTGCTTCATACCATTAGTAGCATAATGAACATTAAATTTATTTATGCCTGTCAGCCACTGGAGTCTTAAAAAAAAAGAACAGCTGATGTAAGCATATAGTTTAAGAGCACTCAAGTAAAGCTAGTTTTAATCAGTTGAGTAAATTTCATTTGGTTTGTATATTTAGGAAGTCTCTCTTATGTTCTGCCACATGTGCTTGATAAAAATGTCTGAGTGAAGGTAGGGCTTGTTATGACAAGGATTTCATAAAACTTACTAAAACAAAGCAAGTCACATTGTGCCAACATTGCTTGAATGCTATAATAACTGTTAGCTAAGCCACCTCTATATAAACGTATATTTGAACAGGAAATGATACTAAAACAAAAAAGTGAAAAATAACATACTTTGGTGTGAGTTAATTAAGAGAGAGCATCATATTCAGAGACCACGCTATAGCTATAGTTTGCATTAAATTTTTCTGAGTAGACACTGTAACATTATAGCTAATGTCCTTTCAAAATTGCAGATAACTAAAATTACCACTCTTAAGTGTATACAAGTCTGATTTACTAATTATGTAATAATGAACAAATATTCATATAATGTATTTATGTACCTTCTTCAGTTAGGTCATCTCTTTCTGTCGTATTTTCAGTCAATATAACCGTTGATGAACTGAGAAACCCTTCATAGAAATAGAATTTGGACACTGATATAATTTGAACATATTATGGCACTAGTTCACTTTAATACATTTAGTTATTTCAGATAGTGCACAAAATCCAAGATGTACTTCAAGATAAAATTTCTATTTACTGGTAATATTATATTGTTTTACTTCCAAACTAATTCATATTTCTGATCTATTTTCTTACTTCCAGTCAAGAAGCAAAACCGACAGTGGCCACATGCTGGAGTGACCGTATCAAAGTCTTGGACAACAAATCCTTTTTTGCACACCATCACATCATAGAAAGCATTGGGGTTCAAGTTCTTGAGAGTTAGTCTGTCTTGGTTTGTCTAATAAGCAAAACATATAATGGTGATAATTTTAATAGATGTACTACATGGCAACAGGTGGACAAAAACTAGCATACACAATACTGTATTGACTTTCAGAGAAGCAAACATCATATTTTTATTGGGACTAGTGTAGTCTGGCTCCCATTTGATTCTATATGAAGACCCTCCTTCTAATGGTCCTCCATCATCTCTTATGTTTGATACCCAATGTCCAGCTTTAGAATCATCATTGTTGTTGCAAATAGTCTTTCTCCTCGCTTCCATGGGGCATATCTGGTACAACGAAAAGTTGGTTACATTCATTTAAGCTGCTACCTCAACCAAATTACCTGTTGTTGGGAAATCAAAACAGAATTAATTAACAGCAGTACCGTAAAGATCATCTCTAGCAATTAAATGCCCATACAAAAGTACCGAAAACAGGGTTTAGCTAGCGAGTCACAGGAGACCAATAGCGAGCTCTCGTTCAAAACGGTCGCAATGAATTCTACGCAAAATATTTGGTTCCTCCTAAAATCGGTGTAATTGGTCCGTACGCCATTCTCTGTAAATTCACCCGACCCTTCGCTTTTTTTTTTTTTTTTTTTTTTTTTTTTTTTTTTTTTTTTTTTTTTTTTTTTGTATTTTTTTTTTAGCGATCCGGTGCAGGAGCAATGGGGATGTCCGCAATCTGGGTACCCCCAATAGGACCTTGGAAAAGAAGATCAGCACGATAGATCAAACCAAAGTGAAGAAGAATAAATACATGCATGTAATTTACAGTGAAATGTCCTATAGCCACTGAGGAGTAACACAGATTCCGAGTTGCACTTACTGCTTTTTTTTCCATTACATCACTGTAAAACTGAGGGACACAAACACCATACTTTTGTATAGCTACTAAAGAATTTTATTTTGCTAGCTACATGAAAAAATTAGCTACATGTTTGTACAAATCTATAGAGATGTTCATATTCCTCCATTCTGACAGGCAGAATGATTTAATGACTTACTTGATATCTATCATGAAGTTAGACATGATTACAAAAATTACACTACTTCAATTGATGCATTTAGATCAAGTAAAATTTTCCTTCTTATTTTATCTGAAATTTGTTTGCAACCATTGATAACATCCCCAACAGTGTTTTTTTTTTTGTTTTTTTTTGTTTTTTGCCTTCTCAATTATGGCATTATGTATGTACAAAAGAGCCTTTGTTCCTTTACCTGCTATAATATAGGAGCATTTGTAGTATAAATTAAGTAACATTCCCGCAATCATATCTGTTCTAGCTAGTCATTTGCAGCTAACAAATAGCAGGCTGGATTGTTACCAAACCATACTCCAGTAGCAAAAGTTATAGCATATCAAAGTCAGAAGATCCTGTTTGAAACTGTTTCCAGCTCCACAATCATCAAATCATGAATGAATTGCAACTGGCAAGAACAGTCCAAGGTGAACACTGCAGCCATGAGTCCATTAGAAGCAAAGAGAAGGTGGTCCCCAGAATCCCTGAGAGTATTCCTCTAAACTGCTAGTGAATAGGGCATAATTGGGAGATTACCAAAACACTAGCAATTTAGGGACAGGAGTCCCCATATCACTCCTACTGAGTAGTATAGCTACTCACATAATTATACTAGCTATCTTATAACTAAGAGCAAAGTACAAAGCAGTTCAAGTGAACCCCACTTATCAATAATATTCATAGATCATCAAGACTTCAGTCTTATTTTAATCCAATTAGAGTAACAATTAATTTGGTATAACAGATTACACTAGCTATAGCTAATGTTGGAATACTTTTTTGAATGAATTGTATTTATCACTTGGTAAGTTATCAATACAATCAAAATGAGGTTAGCATAGCTAGAGGTCGAAACTATCACATCGTCATTGTCTGGTGATGATCCGTACTAATCGAGTGCTATAAGGTTATTGCTTCAATAATTTTTGTCATCTACCATGTATTCATAATCAATCAAAATGGGTGTGTCTTGAAGGGTGTTAAAAAGCTTTTAAAATTCTCATGTATCCATAGTGATGTATTACAATGGCAACAACAACAATAATAGCAATAAGAATAATACTGAGTTTAGCTGATTAAAATAAAGTTATTGAGGTTGCATGTTTGTGAATGTTCAATAGGAGACATTTTATTGCTAGCTACAACAATATCCAAATACTACCATTGAATAAACATGTTATTCCTTGAAGTATACAAAAAATTTAACAGCTTGTTTGATTGATGATGTTACCATAATATGACAGTTTATGAAGCACTGGCTAACCTCTGCTCATGATCTACCATCGATAGGCTTTTATAATGTAATTTGAGCTCATTGTCTGTAGTACGGTCCAATGACAGACAAATATCTTCTAGGCGTTTTTCACTGGATAGAGAAAACCCAGTGCGCTCAAGTCTACACAAATAAGATAATGAATAAGTTTGTATAGTGTTTTAATTATTTGTTGCATCACTGAAAAATGTAGCTATTTACTAATATCAATTCTACAATTTTATGTCATTAAGAAACTATCAAAGGCGTATGAATTACAGCCAAAGAAATGACGTGTAATGTGTAATAGTGTGTAGTAGTAGTAATAATAGTAGTAGTAGCAGCAGCAGCAGTCAATTTGACAACCACCAATTCACCTCAACATCCTACAGGCTTCGGGCCTTGCATTATACCTGAAGCTATGTTCTAGCTGCTATTGAAGCTAGAATGCATCATTCAGTTATTTAGTTTTAAAAATACAAGTATTTAGCCATATTTGGTAAAGGGATATTAATTCATTGTGACCATTGAGCCACAACTTTAACTGGCTTGGAATAAATTTTACAGCTCTAAAAAAAAGCACCTGTGAGTGTATTAAAAACCACATAGCTACCATCCATACACAATGCAATGTCCTCTTTACCAGATCCCTATACTGTCTCGCTCACTTTTCACTCTCTAGCTCTATCGCTAACTATAATAATTTATTATTCTCAAGACCAGCAATTTATTAAGTTTATATATTTCTCTGACAATTAAAAAAAAACATACAAGATTCTTCTGATTGAATTGGACAAATTTTCTTTAATTGCATCACCAATAATAGCTGCACCTTCGTCACCCAAAGGATTACAACCTAAGCTGCAATATAATATATATATATATACATGTATATATATTTAATTACTCATTTGATACAGGAGAATATCACAAGTTTGTTGGCTATCCAAAGAAGAATAAATTTATTATGTACTGCCCATGCACAAATACCATAGCAATGAAGCACCAAAGGTGCGGACCCTCAACACTACTATACACTGGCTAGCTATTACGAAAACCATCTCAGACCAAAAAAATATAATTTATTGGGTATTCTAATCAGGTATCAATATAGCTCACGATTAAAACGGTACATGTAAACGCTGTTTTTACAAGAGAAGAAGCTGAACAGGCCAGGAACATTCACTTGTATTTATTTTCAACACAAACCTCCACTTCCAGCACTCTGTTAACTTCCACACATAAAGCAAAACTATCGCGGGTAGCAAGAAAATTATTTGCTCACATGATTACAATGTGACGATAGGGGGATGTTACCCACAAAAGCTAGTACCTACACAGAGCTGACAGCTTCACATTTTCTCAAAAATCAGCCTGAAATTTAAAAAAGTAGCACAATTGTCAATAATCTCTATAATCAGAGCATGACAGACTGACAGACAGACAGGATGACTACAATAACTCTCTCGCTCATGTGTGCTGAAGGTTAATGAGTTTCTTATGCAATAAACACTTGTAACTTTGGGGGGGAGGGGGGGGGGATGCAATAATGCAATGTGATATCTCTGAACACAGGTGATATGGAGAAATATTGGAATATCCTGTTTACTTTAATGCATTTCCTATGTGGTAACAGGTATTAGGCCCTGTTCAGTACATAATAAATATACATATATATATATATTATATATATATATATATTTATTGCAGCTTTGATATTTTTACTTGAATATTTCCGCATCACGCGAGCGTTCTGTATTCTCCCATATTGTACGGTTTATATTGTACGCTACTTGTAGCGCGCGCGTAGCGAGTAAAATCAATGAAAATTGTATTGTAACCGGTTGAGAAAAATTACAAAGAAGCAATAAATCACTTATCACACTCGTCGTACAATATGGGAATGATATTTTACTCTCACGCCACATTTTCACTCGCCTTTGGCTCGTGAAAATATTTTGCGTGCTCGTAAAATATTTTCCCATATTGTACTCTGACTCGTGCTATAAGTATTATATATTATATATATATATATGTACATACTCATATACATTTAACAATATTATGCTATTATAGATAATACTTAAATAAACTAATAAAATATCACTGAATCCCAGGCGACCTATGGTAAAGTTACATCTATTTTAGCAAAATAGCAATTATTTCTAACATTAGATAGCTAGCAGCATATTCTGACCATCCAGATCAACAACACTTATTAGGCCAGGAAAGCCACACACATTTCATCCTATATCATTTACTTGATGCGTTTTAAGCAATTTGTCGTTCTAAACAAAGTCTTCAGTTTCTTTAATCCAGAGGCTCCAAAATCACATCCCATTAGTCTGTAATAACAATAATAATAATAATAACAACAACAACAACAACAATAACAACAACAACAATAATAACAATGATACTCATAATTATAATAAGTAATAAACAATAAGCTCTTTATATAATTTGCTTGTACTTCTACTATAACTATAACCCTAATATAATGGTGAATTAAAACTTACCCTAATATTTCAAGCTTTGAATTTGACTTTATAATTCCCTCTAATATCATATCAACTCCCTTATCCTTGATGGGATTCTTAGATACCCTATAATGAGCATATAATATTGTACTCATTGCATGACTTAAATGATATATGGTTAAATATTTCACTAAGCTTGTAGGCAAGTTGAAATCCCTCAGAAGTAAAAATCGTTAACATTTTCTGAACAAAAAAATACCACTTTTGGCTTTAATTAAATCAGATCTAATTTATTGTTCTCTACACCTAAAATGTAGTATTTTTCTATTATTATTATTATTATTATTATAATTATTATTGGCGAGCGAGCGTAGCGAGCGAGACACTTACAGGGGTAACACAATTGAAAATTGGGGATGTTTGTTTATTTATATACAGTGCTTCCAACTTAAAGAGTGGATTTTTTGAAACTACTGTATAGACCCTCACTACAGTCATTTAACATAATTGTACACATACCTTTTCTTCATCATCCCAATAATGTTTACAATAGTAAAACTGCCTGTTTAGAGAATGGAAAATGGAGAACAGCACTTTTGTCATTCACTCTAATACATTTTACGCCATTTTTGTTGACGTCAAGATTTTGTGGTAGTTCGTCATTAAACGTAGCTAGTTAACGAGCTAAGGTCGAGCGGTTATTTCCCTGAGCAGTAAGACGGGACTTTCCCTAACTGCAAGCGGCTGTATGGATTCTCTTCGTTCTACTAGCAGCAGTAATCGAAGTCGAAATCAGTCAGAATTGTTGGCTGGTATTACTAACTTGGAGCCAAGCCTATCCAAGAGGTCCTCCTTTTCAAGAGCTGAAGAAAAGCTGAAGGAGTTTAATACTCCCAAGGCTCCCATCAGGGTGATGCAGTTGGAGTCCTACGAGTTGTGCAGCTCCAGACGGCAGCTAAAACGCTGGCCGTGATAGGCAGTAGCGCCGTAAAACTTGATCCCACGGGCCTGAGATACAACCGTATCTAAATCAGCCATACCCGTGCAACAATTAGCGGTAAACTGGCGCCCTCGTACCTTTATGACACAAATACGCATGCGCTTTTTTGTGACGTCGCGTTTACGTGTACTAAAGGCTCACAACCCGCTCTAAACGTCATCATTTGATGACCCTTACCGTGCGTAATTTTTTTTTGGTGAAAAACAGCCACAACTCACTTCATTTTCAAGGTATAGCTACCAAATTTATACATAATAATTTTAAGGCATATTTACATCATGTGTCAAATTTTTAGAGATATAACTCAATAAATTCAAAAATCCTGGCTTAAACACTTTTTTCTTAAAATTTAAAATATTTCGAGATTTAAATTTCGTGTGCCCACAAAATCAGGCTCATATGAAACTTCAGGTATTAAAGTATCAGTATACCAAGTTATAGAGATAAGGAAAAATAATTTCTCTTTTTTCAGCTTAAACACTTACAAATTCACTGTCTTGAAGCTCCCAGTTCCATCACCTATAACCACAACAATAACCACAAACCCACAAAATTGTTTTGTCGGTATGTTAATATAACATTAATGTATAATAATACAAATTTTTAGCTTTCTATTACACATACTTGAGAAATTATAGCAGAATTAGCAACCTTAACCAAAAAGCTAAAAAATCCACTCTTTAAGCTGGAAGCACTGTATATGTTTGGGCGTATGTATGTCATTTTGTACTTTGACCCTCGCGTATTTTTGTGTTCACTCCGTGTTTGACCCCGTCCCAAACTTCACTAAACAGAATCCTCTGGTTTAGCGATCATTACCCGTATCACCTTAGAAATTGAATTGTTTACTGCTTTGAATTGTTTTGCGGGTGCAGTTAAAACTCAAAAACTTATGGGAGCTCCATTTCTATTCGAGTTAGTGGCGGTGGTAAGTTAATACGCTATTTGTCACAGTTATAAGCCCTACTCAACAGTACTTACTTGAAAATTCATTGTCCACTAGACGAACCACGAAGGTAAGTCTTGCGTAGGTATGTTCAGTAGTGTGAAAGTATTATGCGTTACAACTACTATTAAGAATATCACAAAGAACAATGTAAATAACGTGACTTGATTTTGTTGCTTCTTTTTCAAACAGTTGAGGGGAGCGGTTACTATGGCATTGAATCCCCTTTACCACATATGCGTAATTTAACAACTCGACTTTATTTTAGTAGTTTGAATGTTAGTTGTTAAAATCGATCGTTTAACAATAGTGTAGTTTAAGGCTCACTCGCCATTTGTGCTCAAGCACACCACTAGTTATTATTATTATAGCATATGATGGACAATTAGCTACTAATAAAAAAATAAAGAATGTGCTCAGATTAGCAAAATTGGCCATTAAAGGGAGAATATAAAGATCAAAATAAGAAAAAAATAAGACAGGGAATAACTTCAAGTGTAAGTAGGAGAGGAGGAAGTGAAATTATCCACTGCAATTATAATTCAATTCAAGACTTCAAGTCTCATAAATCCTGACAGATGAATTGAAATACGATTATAAAATTCTTCTTACCACACCAAGCTATATACATAACTAAAAACTCAATACACTTACTCTAACAATATCAGACCTGATGGAAGACTTATAATGTCAACTATTACATCACAGTCACTTGCTTTTAAATTATTTCGATCCAACCTGAATAAAATGAAATACAAAGGGACACATCAAAGGGAGTAAGGAGTTTCAATAGAACATTTGTATCTTGTAACACACTTAATATTTTAAGTGGTTGCTGATTTATAATCCCACTTTTGAGCAGGTGATCTGCACCCAAATACAACAACTACAATTTAGACCCACCACAACTACTCTGTTACCATGAACACATATTTGTGATGTGAGTTTACCTTATGATCTCCAGTGTTTTATTAACTTTCAATGATTCATACAATTCCATCAATGATTTCTTTGTCAGATTAGTCTAGGCCAGGCTAAACAAAAATACATGAAAGTCTTATAACAACAAGTTCTGATCTCTTGACCACCCATCTTATCCCCATCTATTTGCTTACTTTATTTCTCTCCCAACCCCTACTGTTTTACATATATTATATGAATGATTCCAAGCTAGATATCTTCACAATGATATTTTTAGGTAGTGTGAAGTGATATCACATAGTGTTATCACATGGCTGTTGCTGCAAGCTCATTACCAGAGTAGTTGCAAGCTCATTACCAGAGTAGTTATAGCAACTAGGCCTGGGTACAAGTTTTCTGGGTTTTACAGCTACCTTTACTCTAGTGGAGCCTACCCAGCCAGGTTAGAGCAGCTGCTGTAATATCAGCTGGGTTTGTGGGGAGCCCTTAATGAGTTTTCGCCAACTTTACACCATGAGTTACCAAAAAACTACTTCAGTGAAGATATCTAGTGTGGAATAAACCACTTATTATCCTTCAGAGTGGTATGGCTAGATATTTCACTCTCAGGCTTTATTTTCACTCGGCCTTTGGCTCTTGAAAATAAATTAGCCTGCTCATGAAATATTTCACCATATCACACTCTGACTCGTGTAGTGTAATAAGTACTATATATATACATATATTATAGTACTTAATTATATATATATTATAATATTATAGTACTTATTACAAGGAGTCAGAGTGTGATATGGTGAAACATTACACAAGCAGGCTAATTTATTCTCATGAACCAGAGGTGAGTGAAAATAACACCTGAGAGTGAAATATCTAGCCATGTTACTCTGATGAGTGCAATAAGTTGTTTATTCCATGCTAGATATCTTCACTGTAGTAGTTTGTATTAGGGTTGGTAACTCTTGGTATAAAGTTGGCATAAAACTCTCTAGGGGCTCCCCACACCCCCAGTAGAAATTTTAGCAGCTGCTCTAACCTGGTTTACTAGAGGAAGGTAGCTGTAAAAACCCAGAAAACTGGTAAGCTAGGCCTGTTGCTATAACTACTAGGGTAACGAGCTTGGCACCATGAGATAACACCTGTGGCTTTTGTCGGTAATGGCCCTATCATCATGCATGGTGAGCAATAATTTCTTGCTGCCATCAGTACTTTTGCTTTTGCTAAGGAGTTAACCAAGTGCTGGAATTGGAGTTTCGCTTTGAAACTCCAGTGAGTGTCCCTTGCATGTTTAGCTTCTTATCTTACGAAGACAGCATTTACATCTGCCATTTTTATTGCTCGAGCTATATTGATAGGAATAACCAAATAAATTATTCTATTGGTAAGAAATGATTTTGTGATATCTATAGTTAAGTCTATAGTAGCGCTGAGGGTTAGCACCTTTGGTGCTTCATTATCAAAGTAAGGAGAAAAGTTGGCAGTACTACATTTGTGGAGCCATAAGTACAGTAAAGAGGGGCAACAGATTGAAACCACACCCACTAATACACACCTCACAACAGCAATGCTAACTAATGAATTAATAATGCTTACGAAAGTTCCTTTAAAGTAGAGTTTTCCTTCAAGGCCTTAATGACCGGTATGGTTCCTTCATCTCTGAGTTTCCTGGAAAATCCAATGCTAGTGACAAATAATAATTGCAATGCATTATATTTAGAAAAAATACCTAAAACTAAAAGAAAGTATTATGAAGGTCTGTTCTTCAGTTATAATTAATCACAAACTCTAAGGCCATCTATGCTTTGAAATAAGTATATATATATAAAGAATGCCTTGCACCACTATTATCCAGAAATTTTATTTCAATAGCATATACATGATAAAAAACTTAGCCTTGTGGTAATTCAGCCTAGTGGTAAGCTTGAGGTAAGCTTAGATTAAATCATGCACGAAACTTGATTATTAGCTGTTAGTGGGTGTATATGGAGATATAATAGCACGGAAAACTGTGGCATTCGGGATTAATAGCACGAGTGGAGCGAGAAAATTTTCACGAGGCAAAGCCGAGTGAAATTCTCACCACAAGAGTGCTATTTATCCGAATAGTGCTATCATATGTTAATACTATACCCAAAGATAACAGTTCATTTTTGCAGCTAAGAAAACCATAATCTTATCATATTTTCAAAAGAAATATTTTCCTCCCAGTTCCGCTATTATTGATACTTTCCTTACCGTTGCTAAATAGCGTTTCCCTGGAATTTTACCGTGACGTTGCCTAGAGGTAAATGTGCGGCAAGGTCACGAGATCGCCGTGACCAATCAGATCATTATTTCAGTTTTCCACTGCTGTGGTATTTCAAAAATAATACCACACTTTTTTTGTATTGAAAAATGACTCGGCTATGGTATTATAATAGCACGGAAAACTGTGGTATTTGGGAATAATAGCACGAGTGGAGTGATAAATTTTTCATGAGGCTAAGCCAAGTGAAGTTTCTTGCCGCACAAGTGCTATAAATCCGAATACCACAGTTTTCCATGCTATCGTATGTTAATGCTATAGCCAAAGATAACAGTTCATTTCTGTAGCTAAGAAAACCATAATCTTGTATTCTATTTCTGTCAAAGAAATTTTTTCATCCCGTTTCTGCTATTATTCATATTTTTCTTACCATTACTAAATAGTGTTTCCCTGGAATTTCGCCGCGACATTGTCTAGCAGGTAAAAGTGTGGCAAAGTCGTGAAGAGATCACCGTGACCAATCAGATCATTATTTCAGTTTTCCACTGCTGTGGTATTTCAAAATAATACCACACTTTTTTGTATTCAAAAATGACTCAGCTATGGTATTAATATTTAAACAGTATGTGAAAAGCTCAAGAATCCCATAACCGACTCTTTAATCACCATTATTCCCCACAATCACTATTATCATCTACCGTTTCTCAGCATTGTGCTATGTAATTCAAAATTCAATTTTGAGTATAGGTCAAAGATATTCAGGATTAGCCTGGGGCAGACCTAATGTTTGAACTTTTGTTCACTTTTCAACTGCTACATGTAACGTGTATCATAACAGCTTGCAAGCATCTGCTCAAGATGGCATTAATTCTAACCAGCATGCCTTTAAAGGCTAACAGCTACAATCAGGGTGGTCCTGTAGGTTTAGCCTACATCATAGGCTAACAGCTACAATCAGGGTGGTCCTGTAGGTTTAGCCTACATCATAGGCTAACAGCTACAATCAGGGTGGTCCTGCAGGTTTAGCCTACATCATAGTGAAATCATTTAGTTTCAAAAGAAATAAAAATGAACTATTTAGAATCTTATATTCATGTGTTTGTAGTCCCTACACCTATAAATGTATTCAACTTGTGACTAATACTGATACTACTTTAGACTTGCTCAAAATAATAGCTTCATGATTTACTAGTATTACCTCTTTAAAAAACGTTTTTATCTGTGTTACACCTCCTAGACAATCAACACATCTTTTAAACTCACTGGAGGTCCTCTAAAGTTGAATTTCCACAGATCATATCAGCAAAACATTCTCCACATTCAGAGGTCAAGTTGCAGTTTGATATGCTGTAGCATGAAAGTCATTCTAATTTTGTTTAAGCTTACATCACACACACACATGCGCACACATATAATGTTCACTTACTGGAAATGAATTACTGTATCGTTTGCTTTCAGTCCCTTGCACAAGCTTTTAACACCCTTGTATCCAAATTTTCTATTGGAGTCTAGACTATACAATGCAGAATAGTAATAGAGGCTATAACAAATTTCTGTGCTATTGCATGTCACAATATCAATGAATGACACAAATTCCACTTACATAATGTATTTCACACTTATTTCATTCTTCAGCATTTCTTTCAAAATGTAGCCAGATGAAGCTTCCAATTGATTTGCCACCAAACTGCACACAACGACACAAGTCGACATTATTGTTACATTCTTAATACACAAACAAAGCCTTGCTATATTCATTTTATTTGTCAATCCACAAGATCTTCAGTGGCTGACACTATTAAAGTGCCAGTAATGGTTGAATTTCGATTTTTTGCCTTTGTTAGGTGTTTATTTGTATTCTTTTGATAATTAGTTTTTGCAAGCATTTCTTTTCCATAGTCGGTTAATATCCAGGAGATAAACATCTATATAATAATATGCTTGTGCAGCGGTGTAGGAAGATGTTTTTCGGTGGGGGGGGGGGGGTGCTCCAACCAAGGGCATGTTTTTTTGTGGTTTAAAAGTGTTCATGTGAGAAACCACTTCGTTAGATTATACTCCAAAATTATGTGTGTGGGAGGGGCTTCAGTCCCCGGAGCCCCTTCCTTCCTACGCCACTGTTGTGTGTCAGTATAAATATCAATGACCAACAACGACAATAATGTGTATTCATGAATAGTTCGTGAGTTGTGCCAGGTTGGAAGTGTTGCCTCGAGACGGGTAAAGTGCCTTCACAGTCTGTAGAAGGCAATTAAGGAAGAGAAACAAGGCAATTAGAAACAACAACAAAAAGGAGATGAATTCAGTGAAATGGACAAAGAATAGCTTAACAAAGTCTACTGTAAGTCCACAATCATGACGAGAAGGACAGAGAGCCTTAGAAGCAGGAGAGATAGACAAAGGGAGAAGGGAATCCATGACTCAAGAAAAAAGAGCTGAATAGAGGAAAGGTTAAGAAAAGCTGAAATAAGAAGAGAGCAGGAGAGAGAAACGGATGTAAACAAATCAAGTAGTAGAGGATAATAAGAATGGATAAAAATACCTTAAGCTACTGCATTCATAATTTTCAAACTTATTACGTAAAGTGCCACTGCCTAGCACCTGGGTACTTGCCAGTTAAATTAATTCTTCCATTCTCTAAGTTTAATATTTTGGCTTTAAAAAATCAGAGGAGGAATGGCTAAATTAATCCTTAAAAGAGTGCCTAGCATACTCTGTGGACATCCCATATCCAAATGTCTTAATTGCTTTATCCAAAACACAGTTTTTCCCTAGGTTTTAAGACCCAATATAATATTATATATGTATAGTTAAACCATGGATTCAAGAAATTATTGCTGATAAAAAGCTGGCCCATTATTAGTGAGTGATAGCTCGAGTAACCTGTGATATTAGGGATCAATAGCACTCGTAAAGCAATTGAAATAGCGCTCGACTTCACCTCATCCTATTTCAATCGTGTTACTCGTGCTATTAATCCTGAATAGCACGGTTACCCATGCTATTACTCATACATGTATATATTATAATTAAAATAACCCTATATTATTGGCTGTTAAAACAGAGAAAAACTGCTATTATAGTAATTATTTCAGCTGAGAATGACTTAATTTTCTACTGCAATTCAGTTAATTATATGACAGAGAAAATTAAAATGTTGCAAAAGAAAGCTTTTAACTCATGCACTTAATGTAGAGCTACTTATACCATAGACAGCATTAATTATCAAGGCAATATAAAAACAATGACCACGAAGCCATCAAAACTTACTTCAAAATCTCTATGCAAAACTTATCTCGAGCTCTGACTTGACCTTGCAATAACAACAGGAAGTCTTTGAATATTTTCAGACCCACATCCCCAATATTACAGCCACGCAAGTCTACCGTCCAGTCACCACCCGTGGTAACAACATAAGCTGCACATAAGCAGTCTGCTGGATTGAGAAACATGTTATTCAAGTTGAGAACAAACTTCATTTTCTCTGCAGCAATTGAGCAAACAATAGGGTCATTGGCTTCAAAGAGACAGTGAATCAAGAACAGATGAGAGTCATTAGAATCTCGTGTGCCAGACAAAATCTTATCTCTGACATGGTCGTTCTTTAATCTCGTAATGCCTGACAAAAATTTCCAAAAGTTTTGAAATTGCTTGTCGTGTCGATACTGGTCCAACAGCAACATCTGCTCCCCATGGGGTAGGTGTTGCAGGTGGTAAGCTGCAAAGAATTCTTGGACCGATGTATGAATGAATTGGTAAACTTTCATGTAGCCTGCAACTGCACATTCCTCATGACATGTTAACAAGCCAAGGAAATCCTTGTTACTACCACACTCCTTCTCAAGATCGAACTCCGTAAACACATATTTCTTGTCTCTGAAACTATTAAATGCCACTTTAGAGAGATTCTGAATAATGCTATTTACTGATTCATCGCTAATGTTGCACAACTTTGGAAATCCTGTGATTGAAGCTGATCCAAGTTTCTTCTTGGCATCCAAGAGCACTTCCAAAATGTATATTTCATACAGAGCTGTCAATGTATGAGGAAGAGAGCCCGTTTTCTTGACTACAGTGCACATAATAGACAGAGTGAGAGGAATGTGAGCAAGAGCGTGAAGATTGGGATAATTGGACAGGTGAGTTATCAGCTCGTTAGCTTTGACCTTGTCTGTAATATTGCTCATGATATATTTTGTTATATTCTCACTGTTGAAACCAAGCACTTCTATGTGCCTCTCTGTGAAATAATCATGCAGCTCGCCGCTTACAGAAGGACGAGAGGTCACTAAAACTGAGGCATCTGGGTGCTTAAAGCCAGCTATAATATCCATGAACAAAGACGTGTTTATGCTTCTCAGCTCTGGGGAAAGCTCGTCCCAACCTTCAAAGATAAAAAAGACATCCTTGTGTCCGTTTTCAGCTAAGCACTGACAAACATCTTCAGCAATTTTTCCTGTACAATATTTTTTGACAATTTCTTTGATGTCGAGAGATTTAACAGACTGGAAAAAACGCAATGGAACTAACAGCACAATGTACTGCTGAAGAATTTTATTGTCTGCCCAGTTCTCGCACAGTTTTAAGGCTAGCATGGTTTTCCCAATTCCGGGAGAACCTTCAATTAGGACAAGCTTTCTAGTAGAACTTTCGTAATCAAATATGTCCTCAAAATTTATATTCTCTTTTTCTCGTTGAATATCATCCACCAACCCATGAAGGCTGTCTCGGACAAACTTCTTCTTAGGTGCTTCTGATTCACTTAAGCCTTTCTTGGTGATCAAAGCTAAGTTGATAAACTCAACTTGTCTCATTGGACCTGCAGCCATTGGAAGTTTGAAGTTTTTTTGTTTGTAAGACTTCTTGAGATCTCTGATGAATATCTTCATAGGGTCATACTGATCTAATAGCATATACAAAATACATTATAATAATCCGGACATATTATATTATAAAGGCAATAAAAACAACAACAACAATATACCACAAACAAAAATGGGGTATATTAAAGTAGCAAAAGGCAGAACAATAAGTTAGAGTTTGTTGAGTTATCCAATATGGAGCAGTTGTGGCTTACACAAGATCTTAATTTAGCAACAAACTTTAATTAATTATGTACCCATTTTCTTTCATTTATACACCACAAAGAGTCAAACGGCACACGCTTACACACCACTTCTCATTATAACTTAGATTGCATTGGTGTACACTAAATTGGGTTGTGATGTGTGGGGGTATTGACAACTGCATCTTCTAAATGTCTAAACACTAAAGACTTCTTACTCTCCTGCTTATTGGTGGTCAAGCCCAATTAAAATTAATTGTTGCATACATGTACAATGTGTTAACATATACTCTATTCAAAATGCTCTGACCTGGAACTCTTGGGTATGTCAATACTTTTCCTTCTGTGAGATGAAGATGAAATCTATCAATACAAAGCTTAGGCAGACATGCTTCAAAGTGGCTACACAGTTCTTCGTCTACATTATTTCTTGGACAAACAAGATAGGGACAAGTTTTTTCTACAGGACCAATGATGGACCAAATTAAACATGGTCTAGGACTCAAACTAACTCCACTTAGTGAAAAGCAATGCCGCTTAATGTTGAGATAATAGGCCAGAAAATCCTTCATAAAGAAAACATCCTCTAGAGTCAAATTTGATAGAGCTTCTATATCCATCTTAGCAAGTGTTCTTGAGCCTGGAGTTATCTCTGACAAGTCATAATCCAACAAGCGTGATCTGCTCCTGCTATCAGAATAGCATTTCAATAAGTTGAATTCGTCAGGTAGCTGAACGTCAAACAGGGTTTTACAGAGGATGTCTGTGTCTATTTCATGACAAAGTCCATTACTGCGAAGAAAATCAGCAAGAGAACAAAAATTATTGCATACTTCTACTGGAATTGATATCTGAGCATTGTGTTCATCAAGCATGCCTTGGATTCCATCAGCTATACGATTCACTAGAGTTGTGCCATGATGAAGTAATCTTGTTCCTATGAACTTTATGAGTTTAAAGTACGGCTTCGATGATAAATCGATTACACCAAGAATTTTATTTGGGAAATTGAAATACAAAAAGGATTTGAGCATTTCATGCAAGATGTCATACTTATTACCATCAGAGATTTCTTTTTGAAGAGCTTCTAGAAATAAAAAAGTAGCTGATAGGCTATGATTTGCTACTGTGTCACAGATTAGCCTCTTTTTCTCAGTATCTGTCCTTGCTTGGCAAATCCTAGTTGTATCTTCACTGGTGAACAGTCCACTGCTATTGAGACGATAAAAGATAACATCAGCATTTTATGCAAAACTGTATGCAAGATAAGTGGTGCCCGAAAAATGATCGAGGAGTAACCTGGTGTAGGGAAGATAAGGCCATCTTGATTCTAGTAACGGGTAAGAGGACGAACTATCAAAACAACATGTCCGCGAACTCCTCCCCCGAACACCCGGTTCAGGAATATTGTCAAGGGAAGTAGTAGAAATCGAGGGATAGAAGTACATTACATTCCAAATAAACTCCACCTACTTATCAGCCACGCCTGCAGTCGTGGTACGAATCAGTAGGTCTGTTTAGAACAATCAATAAGCTTAATTCCAAATTGTTGAGATACATGTGTTCAGCAAAATGAGGATCAATATTCATCTATCATCTTCGAGATGGCCTTGCTGCCACCATTGACAACTGGATATGCTCGTTACCTCTTTGAAGCTATAATAATTTAAGCAGTGATAATGATTCAGTGAATTAATCTATTTTTATTAATGAATTTTATTAGAGGGAGCAACGGCCAAGTGGGAAGTTCACTAAATGGAGGTAAAACTTGCTCGCTGGAGAGTTCATTATCAGAGGTTTCACTGTAGCTATAATATATTTCATGAACTAGATTCTTCACAATAATAATTATAATACCAAGACTATCATAAACAATAATACAGATATCTATTCATGTGAGTGTTCCACAATGAAAGGTGCGATTGGACTCTCTGTTATAATGTGATTCTTCTATGTAGATTAATGATCACATGTAATTATAAAATTACTAGTATTATTTGCTCTGATATTATAATAATAATAACAAAATGAATTTACAAATAATGAAGGTGGTATAATTATATTGCTAATGGGCGAATGTGCTAGAATCGCTTGATGCTGCTAGTATATGAACGTGTTCTTCATACAAAATTTGTTTTCTCTTGAATCTTTGATTTTTTGGTAATCTCTTTGTAGAGAGGTTGGAACAGAAACCCCACACATAATTATGTAGAGATTTATAACATGGCAAGGCATGTTATTATCATTGTCAATAGAGACTTTGAGAATTTAGTATGTTTGGGTTGTGCATAAATACCAATAATGAGTTTGACAGGTTAACATGGTGAAAAAAAGAAGTATGCAAACTGGTGTTTTCATATTCCCACATCAGCAGCAGTTCAAGTGAATAAACTCATGAGAACTCAGCGTTTGCATTACCATAGTGTTTTTAACTACAGATTGTTATGTCCACTCTGATAGAGTCCAGTTTACATATCAGTATAGGGTGGATTTTGGTAAGACACTAAGGAGTTTGCACAATGATCTGGACATATGAAGGATGGTAGTGTCAAGATGAATGTTGGTGGTAATTGGAATGCGAAACTCTATGATATGATCTGATAATGAACTCTCTAACAAGCAAATTACCTCTATTTTATACTTTCCACTTGCCCCTTCATTAAACATGCATTGTGTATTACCTCATATAACAAACAACCCCCAATTTATGAGCTGAAAGTCCTGGTCCTAAATTGTTCCAAGGTCAGAGGCTGCACCGCATTACAATGAATTACATAAAATTGAAGTTTTATGAATTTTGAGATGGTTCAGGCATATCATGAGATAAATGAAAATCATTCAAGATTACTGTCAGTTCTGAGTGTTTATACAAAGCTGGTTATGTTGATTCCAGTCCTGATGAAGATCAACTACTGCATACTTCATGTCGTCTGGGTTTGAATATAGTAATTCTGTCATCACCTCATGCTCCCTGCAAACACAGAAAACAATATCAGGATATTTACAAACACCACATTGAATTCATGGCAAGAGAATTAAACACATCAGTTAAGCAAGTACATTCAGCTGTGACAATACTTTATGACAAGGATAGTATTTGGGAGGCCCCACCCACTTACATGACTATTTTCCATTGTCATAAATTGTCAAAATAACCCATAGTAATCAAAAGAATACATTTGTGACAGCATCTGGGACTCTCCTTTTTGAGTATGATGGGGGGGGGGGGGGGGGGGGGGGGGGGGGGGGGGGGGGGGGGGGGGGGGCACATCTGGACCACTAAGACAATGGAATACATAACCAAATCATTTAACCATTCAGCTTAGGAAGGACTTTACAATTACTCACAGAATTTGAAGTAAACTTGATGTTAGTACAAATGCTAATGCCACAGGATCTCACACATATGCATGTAAGTGCATGATCACTTACTGCATTCACTCCTCCATTCAACTCACACTTCCTCCAGCATGGAATCATAATAGAGTTTCTTCTTCCATTTTGGAAAATAACTAGCCCCTGTATAACAATGAACATTCTAACAATGAACCTGCCTATGGGGAAAAAGAATTATGGAGAGGGAATGTTCCTCTTCCACTCTGTTGTAACATCAACAACACATCAAATTGTTAAAAGAATCTTTATCTTTAATTTTGCACACTCGTTCACAAAAACAAAGAATGAAAGTTGTATACGAGCTTAGAGTCCAGACAACAATGGAGTTGATACAAAAATCAGAATGACATCAACATAATAACGCATGCGTAACAGAGACAAAAGAACATAAACTTAGTAATAAGAATGTCTGTCCATAACACACTCTACATAAAACTCCTGTGAGGAATTTGACACTAAGTAACATTGTGTTACCTCATGTTTATGAAGAATTCAATAAATTCATTAATACCATAGCCAAGCCATGTTTAGAAAAAGGGCCTAGCCGGGGATATATTTTACGGTAAGTGGAAAGTGGGGGCTGACAGTTTTTGTCACCAACTTCCTGGAGACCATTATAGCATGCATTACAGCTACTTAAACAACGTCACATAAGTAAGAAATAAGTCATGAGCACCTGAACAGATGGGAAAACAAAAACAAACAAACAAATAAATGGCGGGCTATAAATAAGAATTGTACTGTTTGCCATTGACGTAGCTAAACTCAACTGCATAGGATGTACAGTGTACCATCAGAGCACTGCTAGCTATCCTAACAGGTCATCTTTAATCAAGAAATGTTTACATTTAGGTACACACATACTTGATTAATCTATTATACCACTCGGAAAATGATTACATATAGCTATTTGTGAGTTGGGGCACTCGTGGTATGGATCGAACTGAAAGAATAGTGAGCTATTCTGGAAGGCTCTCTGTGAGTAGCTACTTTTTTTTATATGAGCTAGAGGTCAAAGGGCATGCCAGAATTCCCGTAATAAATAAGCACCACCTCTATGTATACAAAACAGGTGTGGTATTACAGCAGTGGAAATTAAGTACCAAAGGTGTGAACCCTCAGTGCTATTAAACACTAGCTAGCTATTAAATCATTTCTCAGACCAATCAGGTAGCAGTGCTGATAGCTTTGCGTTTTCTCAAAATCAGCCAAAAATTAATAAAATTACCACAATAAGAGGTCTTATAGCTTCGTTCTGAGCAGCTATGTTTATGCATAATTCAATGGTTAATAATTGTCAGTAATTTCCAAATCCGAGTGTGACAGAGAGACAGACAAACAGACAAGACGATTACTATAACCCTATTGTGTATGCGCACTGAGGGTTAACAAACCTTAGAGTCAATTGCTCTGGTTCTTACACTTATTCTCTTATGAATTTGAAAAGTTTTTTCTACAATAAATAAGAACATTATATAGTTGAATCTTAAAGACTTCAGTTGTAGTCACTGGCAGTTAATGGCAAAAAAATTGATCACAAATAATTAATAATGATTATGTAAACTAGGTTAGGATGAATAATAATAGCTATTGGGCTGAGCAGGAACTCCTCTGTGCAGTTCTTTAATGGCCATCTTAGCCGTGTCCTCCTTATCTATTATGTTCACAGGAGGCTGGGGCTCCTTTCTTGAGCCTGTAAGGTCAAGATAATCTTCAGAATACTCCAGATGATCCTCTAGGAAGGATACAATCTCAGAAAATGTAGGTCGATCTGAACTTTGATGTGCCCAGCAGGACTGTATTATGGCAAATCTGGGGGGGGGGGGGGGGGGGGGAAATTATACGCATGACATGATAAATACAACTGTCATCTAGGAAAACTGACTTTACAATCATTATATAAGCACAAATGTACATAGGATCTTTAAATTATATTTGCATTATGCATCAACAACTCTAACATTATAGACCCTTAAAACTCAAAAAAACAATTTATTATTGTTGTTTTGTTTAGAGGAAATCATTAATGCCTGTTGTCATTATGTATACAGAGAATATGTATAGAAATAGAAATGTATAGAAAACAAGTACAGTAGCCATTCAATTTAAACCATTGGAACAAACTCTTTGTAGTTTTGGCAGTTTCATTCTTATACTAATATACAGGCAATTCTTCTTGTTACAATATCTTACACTTAGGATCACAGGCTGCATTTTTTGGCGGTTTTTTAGTCGTCCTCCATTTTCAAGGTACTCTAAAAACTTCTCGTGGGTGAATACCAGGGTAAGGAATTGTTCCTCCAGTGAATATCTCCCAGCAAGTCACACCATATGACCACTAAAATATATAAATCATTGTAACTTTCAAACATATACATACACATATAAATTATTCTATGCTAGATATCTTCATAAATAGTACTTTAGGTTCATGACTGTGAGATAACTATGATACCACATGGTGTATCACACCATTGATTGTGTAAGCTCATTACCTCAACTAAGCTAGTAGTAATAGCTACCAGCTTGGCTTAGGTTTACACTACCGCCTTCTCTAAAACAAAAAAAAGAACAACAAAAAAACTACCCAACCAGGTCAAAGCAGCTGCTAAATATCAAAATGGCTGCAAAACCATCAGCTAAGGGAAGTGGTGGGAGCCCCTATGAACTAAAACTCAGAGTGTTTACAGTCAACTTTATGAGTGTTACAGTCAACTTTATGAGCTGAGTTACTAACCCTAGTACAGACTACTACTGCAGTGAAAATATTTAGTATAAAATAAACCACTCATTACACTCTTCGGATTCACTGTTAGGCTTTATTTTCACTTGGCCTCGGCTGTTGAAATAAATTAGGCCTGCTCTGAAATATTCCATCTCAGACACAACAGTAACAAGTATATTTATATATAATACTAGTGCTGTGCTTGAGCACAAATGGCGAGCGAGCCTTAAACTACACTATTGTTAAATTTGATTTTAACAACTAACACTCAAGCTATTAAAATAAAGTCGAGTTTTTAAATTACGTATGAGGTAAAGGGGTTTTTTCATACCGCAACAGTTTGAATTGAAAAAGAAGCAACAAAATCAAATCACGTTATTTAAAATTTTCTTTGTGATATTCTTAATAGTAGTTGTAACGCACAATACTTTCACACAACGGAACATACCTACGCAATACGCCTTACCTTCGTGGTTCGTCTAGTGGACAATGCATTTTTAAGTAAATACTGTTGAGTAGGGCTTATAACTGTGACAAATAGCACATTAATTTACCACCGCCACTAACTCAAATAGAAATGGAGCTCCCATAAGATTTTGAGTTTTAACTGCACCCGCAAAACAATTCAAAGCCGTAAAAATTCAATTTCTAAGGTGATACGGGTAATGGTCGCTAAACCGGAGGATTCTGTTTAGTGAAGTTTGGGACGGGGTCGAACGCGGAGCGAACACAAAATACGGAGGGTCAAAGTACAAAAATGACATACATACGTCCTACATATATCTAAAAACAAACATCCCGATTTTCGATTGTGTTAGCCCTGTAAGTGTCTCGATCGCTACGCTCGCTCGCCGATAATATAAATATATTATATATATATATACCACATCAGTTTTTTCGGTGAATTTTGCTAGATTGATGCTCTCAATGGACATCCATTTGATTGGTAACTTAGTGCTCCCACTGACTGACGGAAATAGTTCTGCGAGTAGATGTCTTCAGACAACCCAAAGTCACTTACTTTAATGATTCCATTTACATCCACTCTAAAGTAAACTCAGTATTAACTCAGTTTGTATCAATGTTTTTCAAACTTACAAGCAATTTCTTGCTGCCAGATCTCTGTGTACAAACCTCAAATTAGAGAGATACTCCATTCCTTTGCTATTTGATGGCACCTTGATTAGGTTTTTCTTCACAGTTGGAATCTATTGTCAGCCAGAAAGTACAAACATACATTGTAAAGTTAGAGATGTAATTACTTGTGCCTAATGCAGTACAGTGAAAAACAACCAGTTTAAATTATTCCTATAATATATATTGATAGTTATAGTTTGTAACCGAAACACTGGAGTTATATAAATCCAACAACCTTCATTGGTATGCAACAATTGCTTTGTAGATATTACTGCTACTTTCCGAACTCATGGCACTATACACAATCCTGGTTTTTTTTTAATTTTTGCTTTTACTAATTTGGCTAGTAGCCTACCATCATGCTCACTAGGTGTAATGTCAGTCTATCCCAGCAAGCAGGACCCATACCTAATTGCTCCATTCAAAAGGGTATGGTTATAATTGCTCACATCAAACTTGAACGATTATCCCAGATTTTAGGAAATGCATAAGCACAGGGCACGCTTTTTTTTTAATTAAAAGAGGTTGGGTAGATTATTTTGCAAGTATTTTCATCACTTGACTTGGCAGGGACTGCACATGCATCAGAGTAGTCTTGCGTTTTCCAGCACTTGATTGGGCTGGACTGTGCAGCTAATACAAGCGAAGTAGTAGTTTTTGCAAAGCCTGACTAGCGGAGTGACTAGCAGGCTCATTACAAGCCAAAGGCAAGTGAAATAAAAAGCCTGACAGTGAATCTTGCTATATACCTCTGCCAAAAGCTAAACAGTAAACGACTACACACACATACCATTACATCATCTCATTAGTTATCACAATTTCTTCAGAATGTTTTCTCAGTTGATCTAACAAACTTCCTGCAGCCATGAAGGGCATCACTAGACATGGTCCATTAGACCAAGCTTTGACTTGAAGGAACTGTACAAACTCCTATCAGGGACACCACATTGGGGTGATCAAACTGGATCATCTTTGTTATTTCTTGAGACAGATTCTCAATGTCCTGGTCAGTCGCAAATATTCCTGTAAATAGCATTGATTTCAAACAGATGAATTGATACTACAATGCTTTCTATGACAGCGAGTATTTTAGAGGAAAAATTGATAGTTCGATTAATATAAACCAAAAGAAAAATCTTACCGTAAAATTCTATTCTCTACTTATCCGCAGCTGCAATCTGCTTATTAACCCTCAGCGCGCATGCGCGAGAGGGTTATAGTAGTGGTCCCATCTGTTTGTCTGTTGTTTCTGTCTGTTCTGTCTGTTGTTGTCTGTCACACTCTGATTTTGAAGAATACTGACAATTAACAGTTGATTTAGGTATTAACTTACTCGGACGAAGATTTAAGACCTTTTATTGTGCCTTTTTTTTTTAATTTTCGGGATTATCGTTGAGAAAATGTGAAGTTTCAGCTCTGCAGTAAGTACCAGCTTTATGGGCAATGCCCCCTAGCATCACGTATAATCACGTGAGCAAATAATTTCTTACAGCCAGCGGTGTAGTTTGATTTATGCTCAGGGAAGTTAACAGAGTTGAAAGAAGTGAAGTTTTCGCGTGAAAATGCATATCGGTGAGTGTTTCTGGCTAGTTTAGCTTCTTCTCTTATGAAGACAGCGTTTCCATGTACTATTTTCATTGGTTGAACTATTTTGATGCCTCATTAAAATAGCTAACAGATTGCTTGTTTTTTTGGATGGAGATTATATTGTAACAGCTAGGTAATGTTTAATAGCGCTGAGGGTCGCACCTTTGGTGCTTCATTTTAGCCTAAAATGATTGGAAAATTTTTTTGAGCAAGTGCAAATAAAACATCTCAAGATGACAACAGTCAAACATGTTTTAATTATTTAGATAAGAACAATAAATCAGATGAGAAATATGTACAGTACTTAACAAATTAGTTAAGCTATTGCATTTAAATTAAAGGTGAGTGCTTATAAAAGACTACTGAAATACCCTTTAAAGTTTTGATAGCAACATCTTTCATCTCTGACTTTATTGCAATCCCTTGTAACACCAAATTCACCTAAGACATAAAAAAACCTTTTTGGAATATAAAGTTGCAATGATGTCTATATTATAATTTACCTGTCCTATTATTTTCCCAACTTCAATCTGTTTTGGGTCAATGATCAGAGCTTGGGAAGATTGAGAATCAGTGCTGGTAGATTGGTCAAAGATGTTTCTACAGGTAGTAAGCCAGTGAGTACAGAAAGGAATTACAAAAACTAGCTCTTCAATCGAGCAGAGAATGTAATACACATTCACTTTGCTTGGATATGGCATGCATGAAGACCCAAACCAGGGTTGCACATCAAATTATGGAATTACCTCAACAATTGAAGCACCAAAGGCATGAAACCCCAGCGCTACTGTAACATAGCTAAAAGCTATAAAATCATTTTTCAGAACAATCAGGTATCAACATATATAGCTGTGCAATGAAATGGTAGAGTAAATGCTTCTTTTATAAGAGAACTAAACTTGCAAGGGAATTCGCCAATACTTTGAACGCTAAACTTCTTACAGCAGCACTCGGTTAACTTCTCAACATAAAGCAAACCTACCACATAATGTAAGAAATTATAGCTCACGTGATTACGATGCCAAAAGGGAGTTTTACCCACAAAAGCTAGTACCTACGCAGAGTTGATAGCTTCTCATACAAAAAAAAAATCAGCCTGAAATTAAAAAAGTAACAACAATAGAAGGTCTTAAATCTAAGTTTATACCTAAATTATTAATGGTTGCTTCTTTATAATCTTCAAAATAAAAGTGCGACAGACAGAGAGGATGATACCATAATCCATTTGTGTATGCATGCTGAGGGTTAATGAATGATTCATTATTCACTGATTGTAATTGTTGAGAAGGCATCACTTTTTCTATTATTCTGTATAGTCCATATCCAAAATAGTAGCTCCTTATGTTTATAGTCTATATTCCAGGTAAGAATCTCTTTAATACAGTGGACTGACACCACTCTTAATACTTCGACCCTTCCAGAAAGGGTGTCAATTCTGGGCTTAGTTGATACTAATTATTTAGACATATCAAATCCTAAATGTACTTAAGAAGAAGATATTGCAAGATAAGTAAGCCAAAGGAGATTTGTTGGAAAGGATGGGTAGTGGTCATCATTACAGATTGGTATACAACTGTTAACGCCATATTTAACTCTCAACAATGAGCTATATAAATTATGTAAATTTGACAATACTTTGGTAAGTGGTTCTTTACTGGCTTTTGATGTAGTGGTTTCAGATGCCCTAAAGATAATTGCATAAAGACTATACCAATGAATGGAACTCAATATAAAGAGTATGATGTGTAGCAACGGACCCCCTCTCATAAATCTGACTAACTAAACAAAATTTGTTCAATGTATAAAGAAAAGTCTTTCTTTATATAATTATATTATATAATTCCTTTAAGTTCTAATTAGAGCTTCTCTACACTCGTACTTATAACATTGTCTCACTTGATTTTGTTCAGTATGAAAATTTTTTTGGACTTCTTCTTTTTCCATTTCCTGATGCAGCATAAGCCAATTATCAAAACTAACACTAGTCCTAAAAGATACAGCTCCAACAACTATACCAATAGTGATGTAGTCAGTCTGAGATAGTGGCGGTGGCGCTGCAGAAAAAAGATATATAACTAAAGAAGACACTACATAATACTTCATAGTAGGCCATTATAAAAATAAAAGTTTATATGAAAATACTGAGATCAGTCATATAAACATGTAGTTAATCCTTTTAAATCTCTGTATGAATATAAATATTTTTATTAATATAAGGTATTACATGTTTCAGTTACCAAGTGGGTAGCACATCAATGTAATGTAAGGTGTTACAAAGTCTTGGTTACCAAAGTGGTCCAGTGATTAGCCACAACATCCATTAATTAAGCAGTCAAAGGAATGATGATATAAAAGGATCAGTGTTAAACATTAGTGCTATAGGACTAAGTTTTAAAGTTCTGCATTTCCAACTAGTTTAGTTAGAGTCTTGAGCGTTGTTGTTGTTAGAAGCGACACAATTAGTAGCAACTAACGACCACTGCAGAGCTACTCCAGGATTTCCTTTGGTTTCTATTGTGAGACAAGTAATGCATAACATTCTCTCGCATGGTTTTATGAGTAAATCACTGTGAACCGTCCTGTTATGACTACACATACAATTTCATTAAATCATATCATATTTCATTGATGTGGGCTGCACCCTACATATAATAAATGGCTTCCATGCTCATTGTCTCTTATGTGAACAGAAAATGATACTAATAGCTATAAAGTAAAATGTCAAACATCACACATTCTTCATACTTAATAAGGTTAATTTAAAAGAAGACCCTTTATGATCACCCGAACCAAATAGTGGTATATTTCAGGCAAACTGTATCATTTATTGGGAAAAAAAAACAACAACAAAAGAACAACAAAACAGCAGTTCTGACTGTCACTTCATTACTATTGGTTATAGTGTCAATAATTTCATCTATTCTAAAAAATATCCTCATAGTAGACAGCTAGTTGATTTATTTCTTTAAGCACTGAACACCTACAACTGTCAAGGGGCTGAAGTTTCCTGTTCTTTCACAAGTTCTTGCAAAGTGCAAGCAATATTAACTTCTTGTTACTTTGATGGACAACTCACTTCCTCAGAGCAAGTAATTACTCAAATGGTCACACCAAAAATATTCCTTTTTATGTAGTCTATGACAGCTGAACTTAGATGATCAATGGGCTCTTTGTTGACATACTTATTTGTTGACAATGAAGGCATACTTACTTGTTACGCACATGGTAAAGACTAGCATTATGTACTTGACCTTCATGGATTGTAAAGATATGACAAAAACCAAAGCAAAAAACAAACAAACGGCATATTGCTAGGATAAAAGGATGAATAGTTACACAATCCAATTAATGACGAAATATTTATCATTACAATAGATATGCCTTGTTCACTTAAGTTGTGTGTAACTCCTTCAGCTGTGTTTTCAGTCATTGTAGATGGCACTATTAACAATAAACAATGACTGCATAATTCGTAATGTTGAACTTCAACACAAAAACTGTTAATTTTGCCATTTTTATGGCTTACAAAAAAAGGTTAAAGTTGCCCGAACAACTATTAGCAGGATAAACTAATGTACTTTATACATATAATCTTGTACTTCTTCTTCACTGTCAAATTTGGCTACAACTAATCTTACTTTCACTTTGGAAACAAAATCGACAGTAGCCACATTCTGGAATGAGCATATCAAAGTTTTGAACCATGAATCCTTCTGTGCACACCATCACATCATAAAATGAGTTAGGGCTCAAGTTCCTGATAGTAAATCTGACTTTGTCTGTCTGTAAGTATAATAACATATCAGTGAAAGAATTAGAGGATGAATGAAAATACAAGCGTGAGAGTGAAATGTCATCCCATATATTGCACTACAAGTTATTTATTATATTAGATATTTCCCCAAAACATCACCTATTGGTGACACCTTCTAACTCTTTGTCTGTCAAAATGCAATACTCTTTTCTGAATCACATATATGCCTATCCAAGGTTTTTGCAAGAGAAGGTATAAGCTATTTTTCCCCATTTTCCTTCTTTTACAAACCACAAAGAAAAACCTTGTCTTCTAGAGGTAACTCAGTCATACTTAAAAACATGCAGCTGTCCAGAACTGCATGGGCACATTGCTTTCAACAGGGAAAATATTGAACGTTCACATGATATGGAATATTCAAAGGAAAATACCCAATGTATAATATATAATATATATATATATATATATAGTACTTATTACATGAGTCTTAGTGTGATATGGTGAAATATTTCAAGAGCAGGCTAATTTATTTTCATGAGCCAGAGGCGAGTGAAAATAAAGCCTGAGAGTGAAATATCTTGCCATATCACTCTGACAAGTGTAAATAGTGGTTTATTCCACAGTAGATATCTTCACTACTGTAGTTAGCTCACAGGTAAAGTTGGTTGTAGGGGCTCCCCACACCCCCAGCTGACATTTTAGCAGCTGCTCTGACTGGGTTGAGTTGGCTACACTTACAGGAGGAAGGTAGCTGTAAAAACCAAGAAAATTGACAAGTTTTGCCTGGTTGCTATAACTACTAGGGTAATGAGCTTGCTCAGTACAGGTGAAATAACAGTGAAATATCATGGGTTATTTCACTGGTCATGTACCTAAAGATATCATTGCGAAGATATCTAGGGTGGAATAAATATATATATATATATAACACTCAAGCTACTAAAATAAAGTCGAGTTGTTAAATTACGCATATGCGGTAAAGGGGATTCAATGCCATAGTAACCACTCCCCGCAACTGTTTGAATTGAAAAAGAAGCAACAAAATCAAGTCACATTATTTAAATTTTCCTTTGTGATATTCTTAGTAGTAGTTGTAACGCACAATACTTTCACACAACTGAACATACCAACGCAAGATTTACCTATGTGGTTCGTCTAGTGGACAATGCATTTTTAAGTAAGTACTGTTGCGTAGGGCTTATAACTGTGACAAATAACGTATTAACTTACCACAGCCACTAACTCGAATAGAAATGGAGTTCCCATAAGTTTTTGAGTTTTAACTGAACCCACAAAACAATTCAAAGCGGTAAAAAATTCAATTTCTAAGGTGATACGGGTAATGATCGCTAAACCGGGGGATTCTGTTTAGTGAAGTTTGAGACGGGGTCGAACACGGAGCGAACACTAAAATACGCGAGGTTCAAAGTACAAAATGACATACGTACGTCCACACATATAAACAAACAAATATCCCCGATTTTCAATTGTGTTACCCCTGAGAGTGTCGCTCCGCTCGCTCGCCAATAATTGACAAAACAAGTGAGACACTCTCAGGGATAACACAATTGAAAATCAGGGGTGCTTGTTTGTTTGTATATAATGTTTGGATGTATGTATGTCATTTTGTACTTTGACCCTCTCGTATTTTCGTGTTAGCTCAGTGTTCGACCCCATCCCAGACATCACTAACCATCCTCTGGTTTATCGATCATTACCCGTATCATCCTTGAAATTGAATTGTTTACCATTTTGAATTCTTTCGCGGGTGCAGTTAAAACTCAAAAAAACTTACAGGAGTTCCATTTCTATTTGAATTAGTGGCTGTGGTAAGTTCATATGCTATTTGACATAGTTATAAGCCCTATGCAGCAGTATTTTACTTGAAAATTTATTGTCCATAAGTCTTGCGTAGGTATGTTCAGTATGAAAGTATTGTGCTTTACAACTATTACTAAGAATATCACAAAGAAAAGTTTAAATAACGTGACTTGTCATTTGTTGCTTTTTCCTTTCAATTCAAACAGTTGCGGGGAGTGGTTACTATGGCATTACCTTTACCGTACATACGTAATTAAAAAACTCGACTTTTTTTTTTAGTAGCTTGAGTGTTAGTAGTTAAAACATTAGTGTAGTTTAGGCTCGCTCACCATTTTCTGTACTAAAGCACACCACTAGTGATAATTGCTATTTCTTCTTGATTGGAGTTTTATTGGAACCAATTTACATAGCAATTGTTATAATTAGACATGTTGCTATAAATTGACTTACAGGCATTAGAGTATCATGAAAATTGTCTGGGTCAGGTAGCAATTCTCTGAGAACAATAGTATAGTTGAGATTAGAGGGATTTGGTTCCCAACTGATGCCATAAACAGTGCCTTCCTCTGATGGTCCTCCATCATCTTCAATGTTTGAAATCCAAATTCCAGGTGTAGAACTAATATTGTTGTCACATATGGTTATCCTACTTGTAGGTGTTTGTAAAGGACAGGTCTGACGATAGAGCGGAGAAGAGTTAATTACTACTGGTTGATTATAATATGACAACTGTATACTAACCTGTTGTTGTTGAGAAATAATAACTGAGTTCAATAACAGCAATGTTATAATCATCTTCAGCTACTAGCTGCCGCGACTGAACAAAAAAGATTTGTCCAGCGGGTTTAGTGCAAAGCGGAAGACCGGAAATAGCGACTCCTTCCAGGCTATTCTCGCGTTGCCGACCCTTTACCTCTTTAATTAACTGATGTTATTTAAAGAGGTAAAAGGTCGACAACGCGAGCTCCGGGGGCGGGGTGTCACTCAGCCCTCTGAGAGGTGGAAAGGTATGAGAGGTAGGCAATGTAGCTGCGTGAAAGAATGACGCTGTAAATTATTGATGGTCCCATTGTGTAGATTAGCTCTACCTTTGTACGTAGCTATCTTCTATGTGACTAGCAGTCGTCAGCGGCATAATAGCAACAATCAAAACAAGAATTAGGGTGTACCTTGAGTGCTAGGGGTCACTACTGTATATGTGTAATTTTGATAGATCTGCTGAGTTTGATTTGTTGTTTATATAATGTGCTTGCATTCATTGCAGGTTACGGTATCCAGCTGTATATTATATGCTTATTAATTTCGATGCATTTTTGTTTGGTAGCTAAGTACGTTGCAAAATGTAATACAGTACATGAATACTTTTTTTTTTTATTTAAATTAAGCATCGTAACTCTCGTGCAACTAAATCCATCTTTATTTTGTCATGATCAAGATTTTTTCGTAAACATCTTTTTGGGGTCTCCAGCACTGTGCTTCTTCACAGGTAGCTAACACTAGCTATTATCGCTAGCTACAAGTAAATAGCAAAATTCAAATAAATATTTAGAGACTTTGTTTGACTTTTTTTTTTTTGGTGTTGGAAAGCATTTTTTCTTTATAATTATAATTATTTGTTATCAAACACATGCATACATGTACACTCCTCATTACAGCTTCATGTGTCAAACAGTGTGGAAATGTTATTTCATAACATTGGTCCTCCTAGAATGAACTAAGACAGTATAACTATTATGAAATCATTCAGCAGCTATTTTTATTTATGAAACAATCTATATAGTTAAAAAATCGTTTTGTGAAAAATAGAAGAACTTTCTTGTCACTTATAATTGACAAACCATTCTTGTACTATTATATAGGGATATTGCAAGTCTACATTCTGATTCAATACTCCTACTTGCTACTCTGCTATGCTGCTGTTGTCTACTGGACCTTAAAATTTCCATTCAGCTATGAACAAGCCAAAAACAGTGGCAAACTAAAATATGTATTTGTGATTACAGTATTCATTTCTGTCACATTCCCACTTTTGGCACTCATTCTAGCAGTGGATGGATTCTATCCTATCAACATTGTATTCAGCGCTTGTTCTGCTAGAAATTTGCAACATTTCTATGTGGCATCCACGCTACATTTGAGCCTGACTATGTACTTTTGTACTGTTTTACTCTTTCTTGACATTCAATCCCTATGTATAGTAAGACAATAATATACTGTTATTATAATTGTATGTAACTCTTTCAATCATTCAGTCATTCTCGGCTGGAAATAATAACAGTGGTTAACTGTAGTAGTTTTTTGTCTTATTAACACCCTATCAATTAATTATAAACTTAATCCGTTGTTTCAACTCCGTGTTGAACATCGGGCTAAGTTAAAATTAATTTACTGGCTGTTAATAAGAGAATAAAACCTATTACAGTTAACCACTGTTAATAATAATATTTCTATACATAATATAATTATACAATTGCAGGCAAGCTTGGTCACATACAATGAATGGGTGCTCTCTGACGACCATAAACTTTGAAGATGCCCTTTGCAACAGAAATGGCAAACTTGTCTTCCAAAAGAACTGCCTCCACATAGTTTGAAAAACAGTCTGTTACAGTTAAATGTACTGGAAGTCCTTACTAGTTTTTTAGAATGGACCAATTAAATCAATACCCACTAAATGCCAAACCTTTGGTTCAAATGGTATAGGAATTAGTTCAACAACAGAGATTTTAGCTGTGAAGTGTTTTTCGCTGACATCTATCAGAGTTTTATCTAAGAAATTAATAAATAATAAATACATAATAATTTTATGGATATAGAGTTTAAAAAGGCATGTATAAATAGCCATGCTTGCATTATGAAGTAGTTCATATATAATGCATTGAAAAATAGGGCCCAGCCTTATAATAGTCAGTCATAAATCTTCCGCAAAGTTACACAGAACATAATTGGAAGATAGAAGGAGGTATAAGAGGCTATATATTGGCGGGAAGTATGTACACTAACTACCAGGAAATGTTTGTAAACTAGAGTTGATACCCATTGTGTATGATTCAAAAGTGTTAGTTTAATGCATATGCATGTATAGAGTATCACATATCACCTGATTATATACAAAGTCAATGATAATGCCTTACTCTATCTATTATGATCCAGAAAATTGATGGAAAATTATGCTTAAGAGTGGATTGATAGCCATGCACACATTATATGTATGTAAGGTACAGAAGATTACTGAATTAGGGGAAACTCATATCTCTTACTAAAAAAGTGAGGCGATATGTTTTCTAATAGTCTATCAACTAGAAAACTGTTTGACAATTGAAAGAGGAGAACTGATTTACATAGTGCAGGAAAACAAGATATCACTTATCCACAACAGTCAGCGATATTTAATAGTAGTCTATAAACAAGAATATTATTATAGAAAAATAGAAGTAACAAGAAACAACTGATAGCCATGCTCACATTTTATAAGAATAGCACATGTAATGTTACGAACAGCATTACGAAGCAAATGAAACAAAAATATTTTATTTTGAAGATTGAAATGATAGCCAAGCTCACATGAATAGCATATGCACTAGAAGAGTGTAGCAATATAGGACAAAGATATATCACTTACTACAAACATCAGTGATATATGTTACATTGACCAGAAAATTATTGAAAAAGTGAGAGAATTGACTCGCACACTGTAAACAAAAATGCACCAAATTGAGTGTGAAAACGTTCCCCTCCATAGTCGCAGCAAAACTGGTGTGAAGTTCACACTAAAAAAATTGAGGTATGAATTTTATACCACATGGCAGGAAGTACAAATATACTATAATTATATGATGCAAAAAAAAAATTAAATTCTTTGAGGCCGCAACCCTCAAAAGAATACAATAACTCTCACCACAACCCTAGGTTAGCTATAGCCATTACAAATCATCCAAATCTCAAAAAAATGGCAAAAGTATGAACAAACTGTCAACTTAGTAAGTTGTTTGTGTTGTATTGAGACAGAGAGATTTCTCCCCTCCGCCCTTCCTCGAAGTTGGCAGCTCTATCGCTATCACAGCTATCCAATCCACGGCACGCTCTGTACTAAGGCTTCCCAAACGCAAAAAGGAGCTCACTACGTGGGTGGAAAGGCCGTCGGTCAGTGAGAGGTGTGGCTTTAATCGGCACCTTTTTGTGATCTAAAAGTGCCAGGTTTTTTAATCACATTTTTGAAGCCGGAAAAGTGTTATAACCGCTGAATAATGTGGCAGTAAGCCTAATTGGCCATTGAAGAAGACGTCGTCTGTGGATCCGCTGAATGACGTATACGCGGGTGTGGCCGTAAGCCAAATTGCGATAAAGATACTTGGTGAACAACTGGGAGAGATGTCGTTTGATGGAGTGAATTCGACAGGCATTCACAAACTTAAAGATAATGATTCTACCCCACTAAGTGACGTCAAACGTTGTATTGGTGGTTTCTGCAGTTCTAAATGTGAAATTCTGACCTTCCTAACAGTGTCAACTATTTTACTAGGTCTATATTTTATATTCTTCATTCTTCCACCAACTTTCATAAGCAGTGTGAGTCATACAGGAGCTAAGATAAATATGTATTGTGTCTCTGGAGTCACATCCAATGGGAGATAGGTAGTATCAGTATTGCCAGACACATCACTGGCCTGCTGGGATTGCATTGCCCTAATCAAGAAATGGTACTCCCAGCCCAACCCCTTAGGTGAAACATTAGTATTGCTGGATTGCCATTTAACGATGTGTTAATTAGCAAGCTATTTAGCACTTGTATTCTATTTAATTAATCCTCCTTAGCCAATATACATGTTTATTTCCAATGCTAAACCTTCTCCACTGTCCTCAGAAACATGATCTGATGCTTCATGTGCTCCTTTGTTCAATCAAATTAATATTATAGTAACTATTACACTAACTCAATTAAGCTATAGTAACGATTGATACTAAATCTGATTAGCCAGACTGACAGCTGTCCATCTGCTCTGGAGCTTTATAGCTTCTTGGCTTGATCAGACCATATTATTATCATTACTGTTATGAAAAACTAGCTGTTAAAATTGTTGTATGGCATTTTGTGGCTTTCAAAAATGTGTTACAGTTTAGTCTTCAGGATTCTATTAGAACTGCAGAAGCAGATAATAAAAGTTGCTCCCCTGGACACCTACTTGAAAAAGATTCTATATGCTTCAATGAACTCTCTTCTTTCAATCTGAGATGTTCAGTCTCAACTTCTGATAGAGTTTTAGTTTCCATCAGCAATGACTCGCCATGGGAGGAATATGTGAGACTTTTCGTCTACAGTAGTTCTAACTTTTCTTCTAAGTGTCAGCTATTGTTTAGGCATTTACAATGTTTGTTGGGATATGGAGTTTGTGACGGAAACAGAATTCTGCAATTTAGTCGTGAATCCTGTGAAGCTATCAGGGATAGTCTCTGTGTTAAAGAGTGGATTGAATACTCACAGTTTTCAGGCCCTAGTACTTTCCTTGATTGCAATACTCTGCAGCCATCTTTGGATGAGTGTGAAGGTACAATAATAATAGGTCATGTAAATTTTTATGTTCATTATGTGTGAGATAATATTAGGAATTTTTTCTGGCTATAAAATGGAAATCATATTTCAAAACTAAATATGACAAGTTGAATGCAAACTAAATACTTAATTGATTGTTGTTGTTTTTTATATGCTAGTTTTTACTGATAGCTACCTAGCTACATGAATCTATCAGTGTTATTATTATTTTTGACCTATTCTCTTTTGATGTAACACTCAAGAATAGACGACATCAGTTCAAATGTTCTTGTGGGTTTGCTACAATAATTGATGATGTACCTACTCAATAAAAATACTCATGCTAGTAGCTATTTGTTGGCATTTTAATGTGTCTCTAGTTCCTTCCTTTCTGTGTTTGAAAATAATCAACTATAAATGGATGTACAAAATTACTTTTTGATTGAATATTGGACAAGAATAGTAAATATTAACAAGAGGAACAAAAGTTGTTCAAACATCCTCTCTAATTGAAAGCACTTGCATTAGCTTGCTTGCTATCACCTACTGTACTATAAGAACTCACACTTGTACCTAGAATTTTCTAAATATCTGTTCATGATCTCAATGCATATTTATCGCTGATAGTTGACTACGTGTGGAACATTTCAAGCTCATGTCAACAGTTTGGATGCAACTCTGAAATAATTCCACCAAGCAGATCTTTAAATTGCTCTGATTTTTTCTATTATAATAACAATACTGGATCATGCACACCTGCATGTGGATGGGTTCCATTTGGAGCACAACAAGCCATCACCATAGCAAAGGTTTTTGCATCATTTTCCATAGTGTTTCCACTCGTGTACTTTATATTGGCATTCACGATACAAAAACAATGGTTAGTTATTTTCAATCGATTTAGTGTAGCTTTAGCTAAATGTATAAATTGGGTTGATTTTGTGGATGTTGTTTATGTGTAATTTTGATAGATCTGCTGAGTTTGATTTGTTGTTTATATATATAATGTGCTTGCATTCATTGCAGGTTACGGTATCCAGCTGTATATTATATGCTCATTAATTTTGATGCATTTTTGTTTGGTAAGTACATTGCTAAGTGTAATACATGAATACATGTACTTTAAATTTTTTTAATTAGGTATCGTAACTCTCGTGCAACTATATCCATCTTTATTTTGTCATGATCAAGATTTTTACTTAAACATCATTTTTGGGTCTCCGGCACTGTGCTTCTTCACAGGTAACACTAGCTATTATCGTTAGCTACAAGTAAATAACAAAATTCAAATAAATTTTGAGTGACATTTTTGGTGTTGGAAAGCATTTTTTCTTTATAATATTATAATCTGTTATCAAACACATGCATACACATACACACAGACACACTCCTAATTCCAGCTTCATGTGTAAATCAGGTTATTTTATAACATTGGTCCTCCTAGAATGAACTAAGACTGTATAACTATTATGAAATCATTCATCAACTATTTTTATTTATGAAACTTTCTAGATAGTTTAAAAATCATTTTGTGAAAAATGGAAGAACTATCTTGTCACTTATAATTGACGAACCATCCTTGTACTGTTATGTAGGGATATTGCAAGTCTACATTCTGATTCAATACTCCTACTGGCTACTCTGCTATGCTGCTGTTGTCTACTGGACCTTAAAATTTCCATTCAGCTATGAACAAGCCAAAAAAAGTGGCAAACTAAAATATGTATTTGTGATTACAGTATTCATTTCTATCACATTCCCACTTTTGGCACTCATTCTAGCAGTGGATGGATTCTATCCTACCAACATTGTATTCAGCGCTTGTTCAGCCAGAAATTTGCGACATTTCTATGTGGCATCCACGCTACATTTGAGCCTGACAATGTACTTTTGTACTGTTCTACTCTTTCTTGACATTCAATCCCTATGTAAAGTAAGACAATAATATACTGTTATTATAATTGTAGGTAACAATATATTCTCTCCTTATTGTGTAGGAGTATTTCAAGTTAAGGAAAACACTGAAGAAATCTCTACAGGTGTATAAAGTTGCAGAAATTAAGCTGGTAGTCGTGGCAGTTGAATTTGTCGCAGTGACAGTGTGCTCATTAGCAGTCAATGTCTTCTTGACAGCAACTACACCTCAGCACTACTTCTCTGTGAACTTGAATGTGGTGGCTTGCCATGGTAGGGGTGTGGAGTCAGCCAACAATTGTGACCGCTTTATAGATGCATCTCAAGTGCTGCCCATTTATATTCTTTCAAACATCTCTCTGGCACTCCAGTCATGCATCTCCCTCGTCATTCTCTTAATTAATTCTAATTACTCAAAATACAAAACTTTCTTTCTTAATGTCAAAAGCAAAATTATTAATCATGATTAATTTATTTTTTCTGCTTGTATATACAATTCAATATTGTTATTTTAAGTATTGCATACTAAAAGGCATGAAGTAAAGTGCTTGTGCTCCAATTCAAACTGTTCAATGGCTACTTCTTTTGAAATTAGTTTCTGACCCATCATAAAGATAGGGCTCCTAGTTGAAGTGGTCAAGGAGTTGATGTTATTAGGTCAAATACAGCTAGCACGGAGTAGCTAATGGTAGCTATTATTCTACCATAACTGGTTGTGCTGATAGCTATTTTAGAGAGTATAGTATGGTTAGTTTAGCTGCTAGGGTCAGATTCTACTCCCTTAACTTTTCTCCTTATGCTATATTTCTTTTTAGGACCAGTTAAAGATTATTGAGTTTAGCTTACACTTGTATAGCACTATAATAAGCATGCTGTTGTTGTTGTTGTTGTTTTTTGTTAGATTGCTGTATTTTTAATTTTTATTTTTTTATTTTTTTAGTCTTAGTGGTGGAGAGAAGCAAAACCCTTGGGTTTGCTGAGAATAAAACAGAGAACCTCAGGGAATAGCTATATAGCTATAGTAGCTAATGGTAACACAATGATGATGTCAAATTGGAAGAAGAATCCTAAAATTCTTGACTCCAGAATAATTGTGGAGTACAATTGGAGTAACATATTCATGTTCTGCAAAACCTCACATGTCCTATGAAGTCAGACCAATTTATCCTGCACATTTAGATACTAGTATAGCTACAAGGAATCTTATGTCCAAAGTTCCTCTAAGCTAAATATGTGCTCCAAATGAAATCCTGCAGTGGTTGAAATGACACTTGTATTGCTTCTTCTTAACATGCCAGAAAGCCACAGTATTTTACTAACCTAATTTATTTGTCATCTAATTTTACTGATAATAGCTGTGGTGGGTTTCTTGTTGCACATGGCAAGTTTGTAATGTGATAAGTATTTTTCCTCCTTGAACACCTGAACTAAGCTATACTTTATTCATTTCTGTTGGTATTAAAAGTACAACAATTTATGACAATCAAGCAAAATTTGACTTCATAACCAACAAAAATTTCCTTACAGCCCCTCAAAAATTGATATATCAAGATGACTCTGCAATGCACCTGTTAGGTAACAATAAAATGTAATTAAACCTTGTAGAGGTTGTCCTAATATTCTTGTCCCTAATATTTGGGAGCTGGTATGAATCTAATCCTGGCCTTGAGATGGTTATTGTAACTACATTGCCCACCACTTACTAGCAGCATAATGCCAGTAGTATATCAGATGTCAGTGACACCTGGGGTGACCTCTGCATGTGAAGCCATAGGACACGACGGGTAAGTATGGGGTTTGCAGGTATGGCCTGCACTATATTCAAAGTTTTCTCCCCTTGTTGGTAGTATCCGCTGCCACCAGGAGTTGTCAGATGAAAGCCGATCCAGGGATAGTACTTCCCCTTCCCTTCAGGTCTCAACTAGTTGCTACTAAAGTATCTAGCTACCCCGAAGCATGCAGAGGCTAACTTCAGGTTAGTTAAAGGTTCACGAAATATCCAGTACCTATTACACTACGACAAAGCTCAACAAAAATGTGGCCCAGCCAAAGAATATGACTCAAATAATAATGAAGGGACTAAAACTAATCATAAAAGGATGTAACAATATGTTTCTGAACTTTTCTAGGCTGCTTCAAAATACCATGCCTGAGTAAACATAGTATACGAAGCAATAGTAGTAAGTCAATCACCCGCTGACTTGAAATAGACTTACAAGTAAATATATTAGAAAGATCACTCTGTGGGAGGTTGCTGGACAACTTGTTTTAGTATAATATTACATTGCAGAACACAGAAATAACATGGAAGATGGAATCAACACTACCACCACTACAACTTGTGTAGCTTCTTTCGTTTTAATTTCTGGTTAGCACAATAAATACAGCTGCAAAAAAAAAAAAACTCAACTATTTAAAGTCACATTTTTATTATTAATTAAGTCTACAATATTCACTTTTGATGAAATTAGGGGGCTACCCCCAATGGCCCCCAACCCCTGTCTACAGCCATGCATTTGTTTGATAGCTAATTCAAAAACTGATAATTGTTACATGCAAGTCAATGTTTTAGCTTATGTCCAGAAAACCTAGAAGAAAAAAACTTCAGTCTGGAAAATACTAGAGAGTGTAGAAAAGTTCACAAAGTATTTTGTTCAGGAGTGACAACCTTTACTTAATTATGATGGCTTGGTAGAGTGAACTCACATGACTTGGTAAAGGGTTCCTATTCTTTTAATGCCACTCATTAAGAACTAGTTTGGACTCCTGTGGAGCTTCACCATGGTATCACAGCAGCAAAAATGTGATTCGTTTTAAACTTGCCTTTTTAGTGAGTGGACTATAACTTAATCTTGTTAGTGGTAGCTATTTCCTGGTGTGTAAGGTAGCAACAACAGGATGCAAATTTTTAATTAGCCAGTGAGTGCCATCAGTACACATGGTTTGTACTGTGGGAGTTTAGCTTATATAGAAATTAATACTATTCATGAGCTGGATGCTCTGACAGATAGGCCCTGCCAGATTATGCTAGCTAGCATAATATTGAATAGTGGAACAATTCTAGAATAATATAAATATTTAAAAGAATAAAGGGATAATCAGTCCATGTAATCCATAATAATTATAAAAGAAAGTCAATATGTAGTGTTTTTTCCTTTTTGTTATACAACAAAAAGGACATAAACATTTAGAAATGTGGTTATTATAAGGTAGCTAGATCTTCATTACTTGATTAAAGCAGCTGGGTTTGTGTAGGCCACTCTGTTATTGTATTTCTTAAATGGGAAAAGTTTGAAATCCTGTGAACATTGTCAACTCAGGCTTAGAGCCAGCAAGTTTTTGGAGGATCATGCTAAACAGTTTCTCTTCTTGAGTAACTCAATTATTTATACTGCCTCAGAATTGACAAGACAACGTAATAATTACCAACCAACCATCGAATTAAAAGGAAAGAGAAGGTACATCCACTGCTGAGTATAATTAAAATTCTTTAATTCCTATACAGTATTCACCAAATGTCTGGTAAGAGCCTCTTACTATACATTCTTGTAACAATTACTCTTTTAACTAACAAATATATATTATAATTGGCTGGCATTCCAATTTAAGTTTCAGTCAGACCAGCTTGCTTACCGTTTGTGCAAAAGCACTTCATTGTACTATATTAGCTATGGTTTAATAAGTACGGATACTGACTTATGTGTAACAATGAGGAGTTAGAAATGATATAATGCATTAACAAGGTGATATATGAAAGTGATATAATAAGCACGTACAAATACAGAAGAATTGTGGAGGCTAGCTAAGTATAAATGTGGAATGATGGTGAAATGACTAGCTAGTATTGACAAGTGGAACATTTAGCTTTGGCTTTGGTCTTCAACACAATACAATATATATGCAGAGAGCATTGGCTATGCTGTCACAATTGAAATAATACAAATTTTGAGGTGTGTGTGGAAAAACTTAACACAACACAAACACACACACACGCACAAACACACATATACACATACACACATAAACACACATATGAACACACACATAGAGAGCCATATAAGCACAGGCACACATACAATGCCAACAGGAAAATATATTGGAGGATGTTAATTATTTATTTATATATTTATTTATTGGTTTGTTTGTTTATTATTTTATGTTTTACTTATTTAGGAGTACTTCAAATTTCCGGTAAGGGCTTGGGAGAGATGGAACTTAATCAAGAAGAAGTAGACTGTGAGCTTGAAAGAAGGTACATTGTCAACCATTTATATATCATATTACAGTAGATAAGATATGTATTGTTTTATAATAGTGTTACAGTAGGTCCCATGAACATTTCTGAATTTCATTTTGTGGAAGAACTGTAAATGAGTGCAGTCAGCCATTCATTCACTGTATTTGTTAAACTTTGCATGCATGCATGACAAGCTTCTAGTTATTGTCCTGTCTGTTTGTGTGTTTGTCTGTCTGTCACGCTGTGATTTTAGAGATTACTGACAATTAACCGTTGATTTAGGTAGGAACTTACTCGGAACAAAGATTTAAGTCCTTTTATTGTGTTACTTTTAAATTTGGGCTAATTTTTTAGAAAACACGAAGCTATTTCGCATGTACTAGCCTTAGCGGGTAACTCCCCTTTTAGTCATGTTGTAACCACGTGAGCTAATAATTAACCCTCAGCGGACATGCGTGAGAGGGGGTTACAGTAACTCAGTTTGTCAGTCAGTCAGTAAGTCAGTCATTCATGCCCCCTATAGTCACGCCGTACTCATGTCAGCAAATAATTTCTTTGCTGCCCATGGTAATTTTGCACTACAATTTTCTCAGCAGTGCCTGAGTCCTTGGAGTTTCCCATTGAAACTACTGGTGAGGTGAGTGTCACTGGTAAGCTACATACTCTCATAAAGAAAGCATTAACGTCTACAGTTTCATTGCACGAGTTGCTCGACTTACTCAAGCTTTTTATCAACATACGTGAACATACACATTGGCATATTCATATTCACACTACTCCAAATAAATTTACTTTTGGTCTTTGTAGTAGCTAACTAGTGTATAGTAATGCTAAGGGTTTGCACCATTAGTGCTCCATTTCCTTAGTATCCAGTAGATTTACTTTATGCTGAAAAGTTAACCGAGTACTTGAATTGAAGTTTCTATAGTAGCGCTGATGGTTCGCACCTTTGGTGCTTCGGTTACTAGCTATTACATTCTGTACAATTCAGACTTCATTGTCACTACATTAACATAAAGTTTTATTGAAAATAGTCGAGCTCTATCCAGAAACTTTTCCATGACTCTCTAATTATAACATCAATTCTCACTCTCTCTTTTCTATATAATGTAAATTTATACTTAACTATACTTTAGACATTTTGGTTAAGTCAAAGAGACCTCTGGAGCTCTGGGTCTATGCTACATGCAAGTCACCAAGAAATGTTACCAGTTATGTTGTCGTTTTTTGTTGTTGTTGTTTTTTTTATATACATAGTCACCACTAAAAGTTCCAGACTCCTTAGGAGGTCTCATGGCAACATGAAGTTGAAGCATTGTGATAAGAATTCAGTTTTGAATGTGGTTTCAATACTTAGTGTGCAGCACACTGTTTCATTGAATGACTCTCAAAGTCTATTTAGTTACAATAATCAAATTATCTGAGTGGGGTTATAGCACATGAAATATGTACCAATTGATGTAACTGGTGTCTTTGTTGTTGTTTTTTGTTGTTGTTGTCTTAATTTTAATTTTTTTGTTGTTGTTGTTTTTGGTTTTGGTTTGTTTGTTTTTTGTCTAATGACTGAAGCCATGCTCATAATGTGGTTCTGTCATGTGTGAGTGTGTTTGGTTGGGACTATATGTACGATGCGTTTTAGGATTGATGTGATTATACATTCCAAATAATGACCATCTTATAGTACAGTGAAGATCATCGGCCATGACTCCACATGATATAGTAATCATAGAGAGAAGTACGTATAGTTCTGAATCAGTACCAATTTTTAATACTAAAAACTTCGTAGTGGTCAATAATAGACGCAATATATATTTTGATGAAATCATTAGCGGTTGTAGATAAACTTATTACTGTGACTTATCGTAGGCCGCCAATTATTGACCAGAACTTTTACACTTACACACACTATATCCTCTTTCTCACAACAGAGTTTCCACCTAAGTAAGCCCTGAAATTTGAGCTTTCATTTGAGTGGCAGAACTCTTTGCAGATGAATCCCTGAGATATGTAGTGGACTCCCTTGAATTCTGTTATTGATGACCAATACCTATTATGATTTTACTTCAAATTGTATTGCTATATTATCGACCACTAACCAAGTTTTTTAGTACAAAAGAATTGGTATGGATTCAGAAAACTATGATCATAACCATATTTGCAATTTTGAGGTATTGTCACATTACTACATGAAAAAAACTTATCGTAAATTGTGTGGGCTAATACGCTCTTGACTTTGATCATCCAAAAATTCCTGACAGTGTTTTTGTCCCCACAAGTCACAAGCACAGTGTAGCCACTCCTTCCTAGTCAAAGACAAGCAAAAAAGTAATGGCAAGTATTACACAGCTCCGTATTACTATTGTGAGTGTTTTTGTGAATGTCTGTACACTACACCAGTTGATAATAAAGTTTTTCATGATGTCCGGAAACTATGCTGGTCGATAGGACCAGGATAGTTGATAAAAGGTACCGGTTATAGGCGACTTACTCTATATGACACTTTATTCTTTTCTTTTTTCGTTGTTGTTTGCTGTTTGTTTGTTGTGTGTGTAGTGTACATATCATCACTTCCAGTTTAGTAATGTTGCATATCTGTCATTCTTCATAATTTTTTTTTTCGCTACAGCAACTACAACAACAACAAAAAAAAAAACTCAGCTTACTTACCTGAAAAACAAATTTAACTTTCCTTAATGGTAACCACGGAATAAAATCGTTAAACCACAGCAATTATCACTAGATAAACACCCACTCTGGGCTGGAGCGATCATTCTTCAAATCAATGGTTTAATTACTATATACATACATGATATGTAATAGTTAAACCATGCGTTTGAGGACTTATTATCGCTGATAGCTGACCCGATCCTGAGGAAAAAGCCCTAGGGAGAGGGCGACTATCTAGCAATAATTCCAAAAGTTACCGCGGTTAAACTATTTTGTTCCATACTTTAAATGATGACAGAATATTATTGTTTTGAGGGGAAAATAGTTTGATGCCCGACTATTCCATAAATCTCTGGGCGGAGCCCTGGATCACACCACCCTGCCCCTTCTAGCCCAAAAACAAAAATAAATAAAAAGCTTAGATTGTATTATTTTAATATCAGTTCACCTAACCATTTCATTTTGCCTATTCCTGCTGAAAATTCTGCCAGGACGTCAACGGTATCTTGAAAAATCTTCACTGATCCAAGTGTTTCTGGCATGCTGTATCTTGTACTATTTCTTCTTCATACAATCCTAGACCAAATAAATAATATAGCAACTCTGTACTAAGCCACATCTTTGTAACTAACTGCTACTTGTTGCACAGTTAAGCTAGTGTCATCATCAGTTTCTTCCAACACATGCATATGCTTCACTGAAACACTCGCCAGCAAATTAGTTTTGAATAGAGCATTTAAATAGGGAGTCTGAAGCACTAGATGTTTTTCCCTAACCCCTCCGCCCTTCCTTCAAAGTCGGCAGCTCGATCGCTATCACAGCTTGATATCCAATCCACGGCACGCTTTGTACTAAACTAAGGCTTCCCAAACGCAAAAAGGGGCTCACTAGGTGGAAAGGCCGTCGGTCAGTGAGAGGTGTGGCTTTAATCGGCACTTTTTTGTGCGGATAAAGATACTCTGTGAACAACTGGGAGAGAGATGTCGTTTGATGGAGTTAATTCGAGGGGCATTCACAAACCTAAAGATAATGATCCTACCCCACTAAATGACTTCAAACGTTGCAATGGTGGTTTCTGCAGTTATAAATGTGAAATTCTGACCTTCTTAACAGTGTCAACTATTTTACTAGGTCTATACTTTATCCCAACTATATTCTTCATTCTTCCTCCAACTTACATAGGCAGTGTGAGTCATACAGAAGCTAAGCTAAATATGTATTGTGTCTCTGGAGTCACATCCAATGGGAGGTAGGTAGTATCAGTATTGCCAGACACACTGGTCTGCTGGGATTGCATTGCCCAATCAAGAAATAGTACTCCCAGCTCAACCCCTTAGGTGAAACATTAGTATTGCTGGATATGCCATTTAATGATGTGGTATTTAGCAAGCTATTTAGCACTTGTATTTAATTTAATTAATCCTCCTTAGCTAATATACATGCTATTTCCATTCCTAAACCTTCTCCACTGCCCTCAGAAACATGATCTGATGCTTTATGTGCTCGTTTGTTCAATCAAATTATTATAAGTAACTATTACACTAACTCAATTATTATTTACACAACACAAATGATCTTCATAGTTTTTGAATGAGTGTTAAGCTATAGTAATAATTGATACTAAATCTGTTTAGCCGGACTGATAGCTGTCCATCTGCTCTGGAGCTTTATAGCTTCTTGGCTGTGTGTTTGGCAGACTCAGCAATACTAAGGCTAGTTACTCGTAATTATTTATTCTCTTTCGGCTTTAGCTATAGAGAAACAATATTTATAGTTATCTGTAGGTGTAATTACAAATATTATAGTTAAATCTATAGGTAATTACAAGTAGATTGCTTGATCAGACGATATTATTATCATTATGTTATGAAAAACTAGCTGTTAAAATTGTTGTATGTCGTTTCGTGGCTTTCAAAAACGTGTTACAGTTTAGTCTTCAGGATTCTATTAGAACCGCAGAAGCAGATAATAAAAGTTGCTCCCCAGGACACCTACTTGAAAAAGATTCTATATGCTTCAATGAACTCTCTTCTTTCAATATGAAATGTTCAGTCTCAACTTCTGATAGAGTTTTAGTTTCCATCAGCAATGGCTTACTGTTGGAGCAATATTTGAGACTTTTATTCTACTATAGTTCTAGGACTCTACACTGTAAAAAACGTGGTGTTACATTACACCTCTTTTGGTGTTCCAACTACACTGGCTGTACTACACTCCATGAGGTGTATTGATACACCCCCAAATTAGTGTCCCGTTACACCCTTCAAACACCCTCCTAGTATACCAAATAGGGTGTACCATTACACCCCTATCACACTCATAGGAGTGTTACACTACACTCCTACAGTGTATATGAACACCAAAACACACCCTATAGGGTGTAATTCTTCGCCAATATAAAGTGTACTGTAACACCATGTGATTATATTCAGGTAGTAATACAGTAAATATTATTTCACATACAATACGGGTATGAGATGACACAAAAAATTGTATGTTTGTATGTTTAGGTCCAATGATGACAGTTCACTCCCTCAGTGATGTACAGTTCTTCAATCATCCATCACAGACACACCTTTAAGACAATCTCTATTCACTCAGCTTCATCTAAACACAAAGAACATTGAACACATTAACTTCCATATTTGATAAATTATTACAAAATGTTACTACAGGCAACATGTCTACGTCAACTAACTGTGCAGCCCACAAAAAAAAAATAATAACTAAAGCCCCTTATATATATTGTATTATATTAACTTTATTTTCACTATCACTCTATATGGCAGTACCTAAATGGGAATATAACGTCCACTACCACCTCAGTTTCAAACGCCACATGGCGCCGTGGGTTCGCTTGACAATTACGATTATTCACTAGAATGGCGACACAGTTGTTGTTGTTTTAATACAGTTTCTCTGACATGAAGTAATACTTCATAAAAAATAAAAAAAGGCGCATCCGTAAGCACTAAATATTTTCCTAAAATTGTTTTCAAACAGCAGTCTGGAGCTATTGCAGGCATTTTCTAAATAGCTCAGTTTGCTTCGGAATTGTTTGTATTGGTATAAATCTTTACTGGAAAAAAGTTTTTAAAAATAATGTGTCCATTCTTTACAGAATTGGTGGTCAGTCACCTGCCAGTAAAAGGGTTGAAGAACACACGATTTTGCCTCAGAACACTTAAAACATAACCCCACTTAGTAAACTTAAGGATTGGACGTGGTAAACCAATCCTGAGTTACAGTGTGAAGCAAGGGAACCCTTTACCTCAATACAGATAGTACTTTTTGATATTGCAAATTTAATTCACTCCTATCTATCCCACCTACAGATACATGTCTGTCCCACTGTCTTTCCCATCCCAGACACACATGTATGTATAGGTGGAATAGATGGACATCCCATGGAACCCCAAGGTCCCGGGGACGATGGGATGGGTCAGACAATTTCTGGCATTTCTGGACATTTATGGAGTGAATTTACATTCCCTATTACACTTATATAAAACTTACTTAGCAAGTCCTTTGAAGCTTGTGTATAGATTACGCCTTGATACAAAACCTCTTACCTGCATACACACATGAAAATGGTTACTAAATTAATATTAACTATTATCATTGTCCAATAAAAATGAAAGGTTATGTATACTATTGGAACAGAAACACTTTGACATCAAATTTCGGTCTAATTCTTAAATACCTGATCAAATTCAAATTGGAAGATCATGTCAGATAAAATTTTGGCACTATTGTGGTAGCTATGTACTTTCATAAGTACATGTCAGGCCAAAATTATAAATGTCCTTTCAAATTCATGGTGAAAGGGTATAACATCAGATAGACTCTGGTCCGTTATTTACAGCATTAAAGGAACCCCTAGATTATGCATGTACAATGAGGACATCAATGGCATTAGGATAAATAGGTAAAGGGTTCATTCTAGAAAATGATTAGCAGTATACTCGAGCCTCTCTGTGTTCTGAGTAATGGACACCATCAACCAGACACAAGCTTGTGTGATTTGTGGTAAGGGGACATCAATATAGTGAGTCTATTAAAATGACTTGTAGCTTGTTATGGACCCCCCTCGGTTCCAGGCTGACATGCACAAGTTACACATGACTTTAAAAAGGTTCATGATAATAAAATAAAAGTTAAAATAGTACTACAGACTCAGTGGATTTGTAAACTTAAAGCACTCAAAACTCTCTCTCTTAAAGTAAACACCAATAAGTTCAGCAAGAAAATAACTCAGAATCTCATCTCTGCCAACCCATTTCATTAACCCTTTACCAAATTACCAACATGAAATCCATTACACACCCTTTACCCTAAGCACAATAAACCTTTTACCGTTTCCATGGTAGGCCCCAAAAAAGCCAATTAAAGTTGCTTATATCCTATATCAAATTTTATAGGACTCATTATTATTCCTGTTGTAAGTACGAAACCCCTTACCTAATCTTCATCACAAATAAGAATTTTCAATACTTCACTTCTTTAACATCACCCTACATACAAAATGTTATACATATGCTTAACCCTCTACTAAAAGAGGTATTTCTAGCTCAGCACAATAGGTGGAGAAATATTCTTCTAACGGAAACAATACTAATACTATTTATTCAGTACAATAAAATTATTGGGGAGAAAGAGGGAGGGGCTAAAAAATAAGGGATGCCACATCACTTCTTGCAGGGAAATACCAATTTCAGCAAAGTCACATTACCTCCACTGCTCATATAAATACCCTACAAATTTTAAAACACACAACAACACCCAATGGTATACTAATATTTCTTAATCAATATTATTTCATTAGAGAAAAAAGTACTGAATAACCTCACAACTGCAAATCAAAAAAGAATAACTTGCAAATCTTTCACAATTACTGGTCAAAATTGCTGCTACTTACAACTGCTTCATAGAATATAGAATTTTACAATTCCAAATTGAGTTAGTCTAATATCTAGACCATTCACTTTTTTTGTGAGACCGGCACAGTGCTGCAAATGATATTATTTTAGTTTCTAATTTGTGCTATGTAGTGCAGATTGCTTGGAACTCTGATACTGTGTTAGTTCACCTAGTCTGGTGTTGCCTACCCTTTACCTACTTTTAATATGGTGCGGGGGAGGAGGAAAGGGTCTGGGGACTCTAGTACCAATGACCAGTTTGAAATAATTTTTTGCGCATGCTCTAATTAAGCCCAACTGTGGACACTCTGGTAGTCTTGCGGTCTACTATTCAAGAAAGGTCCCTAACGCTTGCAACATGTACTTGATATCAGAAGGCGCTTGTATTGCATGGTAAGAATTTACCCTTGTACACAGGGTCTAGTTGAATTAACCTAGTCTCTATGAAAGATACACTGTTTATTAATGAATCTGTCAAGGGACCTGTTCTGGGGGCGAGTTCAGTTTGGCATACAAAGTTTATTAATGAATCTGTCAAGGGACCTGTTCTGGGGGCGAGTTCAGTTTGGCATACAGCAAAATACTAACACATACATATAATGTATAGCCAATTGGATTATCAGGGTCTGTGGACAACTTCCACATACGTACCAGCTCTAGAAATGGCTATACCCCAAACCTTTAGCAATTGACAGTCACTACCGTTGTACAGCTTCAGGTTACTTTTATCAAACTATCTGGCTGGTAAGTTATGGTGAAATCTCTTCAACCGTTATTGAGACAAAGTATCCTGGGTGGAGGAAAGGGTCTGGGGACTCAAGTACCAATGGTCAGATTCTGGTGCTAACCACCAATTTAAAACATTCACCACAGTGGTTGTACACAATATTTAAAAAGGTAAGGGTCGGCAACACCAGACTATACTTCACCTTGGGTCTCAAAAAGTTAGGTAAAGGGTCTATAAATAACTCCTACACAATGGGTTTCATAATATCAACATTAAAATTCTTGTCTGCTATATCAATTAAACACAGCTGCTAGCTGCTGGCAGAAATACTGTATTTCTTATACCTAGCCCTACCCCCACCCCTTCCCTATAAATTAATATTTATGCCGTCCAATGCCTGCCACTAGTTTAGCTACACCTATAAAACAATGACTTCTCCTTTCCCCACCTCACTTACTTGCAGCATTTCGTGGTAACGGTACCAATTGGCACATTTTGAATGAATATAGTAGACCTTTTAGATCAATTATATTTCAGAAGGCTCAGTCTCACATATCAACGTGTTTGGCCAGTTTTCCTACTCGAACAGCTAATTATTTGTCGCTTAATTGGAATAATTTAACTTTACATACCGTCCGCCCCGCCTATGGGCGTGGCCATCGACGGTATAAGACCGCTCGTGCGCATGCTCTCGTCGGCCTTTTTCTTAGCTCGAACAACGTGGACATCGTCTCTTGCTTGGAGAAGCTATGACTGCTGAAAACAATGAAGTTGTTTCAGTTCTCAGGGAGCTGTCGTCAAAATTCGACTCCCTGAGGCAAGACGTTGACCGCCTAAAAGAGCGGTCGGTTGTGGATGACACGGAGAGGCGCCACAGGTCGAGGTCGCCCTCCACGCGTTCCCTGTCTCGGAGCAGGCAGGAGAGAAGGGACCCCAGCCCCTCCAGATCTCGGAGTAGGTCAGGAAGGAGGGAGCGGCAGCGCCCCCGCCGGAGGCGGGAGAGCGCTGACAGCGAGAACTGGGGCCGTAGGATGGAGCGCCTGTCAGAGGAGGAAGATCGCCTTGGGCCTATCCCTACCTTCCTGGACTCGGACGAAGAGTCAGACCTGGTGGAGGTCTCTGAGACCACTGCGGAGCTCCTTACCGAGCGGTGTACCCTGGGCCTGAAGAACGACGCCCGCTTGAAAGCGAGGAGGCGTTACCCGCTTCCAAAGGTGCCGGCCACGAAGACCCCGCAGCTAGATGGCTTCATCAAGAGTGAAGTACCGATGGCCACCAGGAACGCTGACAAGGAACTCGCCAGACTCCAGTCCCTGGTGCTCGACTCCCTGGCGCCCCTTACCCACCTGCTGGAAGCAGAACAAAGGGGAGGACCCCCAACATGGGAGGAGGCCAAGAAGGCTGTCGTTGCCGCCACGGAGTTGGTGAGCAATGCCAGCGCTAAGATTACTCACCTCAGGAGGGAAAAGGTCACAACAGACCTAAACAAGGCGCTGCTTCCAGTGGCCAAGGAAGCAGCTAATTTTCAGTCTGCCCCACCCTCATTGTTTGGCACGGAGTTTGCCAAGAAGGCCAAGGACCACGTTGACCAGGTCAAGGCAATGAGGGCATCTCTCCCCACCAAGCCAGACACCAGGTCGCCTTTTCGTGGGGGCCCCCCCAGGAGGGGGGGAGGAGGCAGGTTCAGAGGCAGCAACAACAGGCAAGGAGGATCATACCACCAGCAGTTCCAGAGGGGAGGAGCTCGGAGCAGCTACAGGCCCTTCCACAAGGGGTACCGGAAGCCAGAACTTCCCAAGAACTAATGCACCAACCTCATGCCATTCCACCACCATTAGTTTTGACAAACATTATATGTCAACTGAAGGGCTGGGGCGTGGTCCCCTTAAAAGCTCCAAAGGCGGTTGCCGGAAGGCTCCAATACCACCTAGCAAATTGGGAAAGGGTCACCAAGGACAGGTGGGTCCTAGATACGGTAAAGGGTTACCTAATAGAATTCACAAACGACCCTTACCAGAGGACGAGACCGCACCCACCACAATACGGGGCGGAGCTCATGGCGCAAATGAGGGTGGAGCTGAGAGAGCTACTGCAAAAAGGGGCGGTCGCGCAGATGGAACAGGCCAAGGGAGGTTTTTACTCAACCCTGTTCCTAGTGCCGAAAAAAGACGGCAGACAACGCCCCGTAATAAACCTCAAAGCGCTAAACCAGTACGTTCAGACGTACCACTTCAAGATGGAAGGCTTGCAGACGCTAAAGGACCTGTTAAAGCCCGGAGATTGGCTGGCAAAGGTGGACCTAAAGGATGCCTATTTCGCGATCCCTATAAATCCAAGACACAGGAAGTATCTAAGGTTTGTAGTGGACAACCAGACCTACCAGTTCAACTGTCTCCCCTTTGGCCTGGCAGCAGCACCATGGGTCTTCACCAAGACCCTCAAGCCAGTAGCGGCTACGCTGCGCCAGATGGGGGTTCGTCTGGTCTGCTACATAGACGACATACTCCTGCTGGCGGAGACCCAGACAGTGGCAGAGGAGCAGGTAAAGGGGCTGCAATACCTGTTGGAATGTCTTGGCTTTATTGTGCACCCAGACAAATCAATCATGACCCCGGGGCAAGTGATGGAGTTCCTGGGAATAACAGTAGACTCCACAAAGATGGAACTGAGGTTGCCTGCCAAAAAATTAAAAGACATCCGGGCGGAGGCCCGAAAACTGGCCCAGCAGAGGGTAATTCCTGTGAGAGCTCTGTCCCGATTAGTTGGGAAGATGAATGCAGCCAGCCATACCATACCACCTGCCCCGCTATTCTTCAGGAACCTACAGATGGCCATGACAGAGGCCCTAAATGCCAGCAATCAGAATTACGAAGGAGAAGTGACGCTGTCTCAGGATTGCCTGGACGAGCTAAGGTGGTGGGACTATCACCTGAGCCAGTGGAACGGGAAGAGCATGCTGCGGAAGGCAGTGGACTTAGTGATAGAATCAGATGCGTCACTGATAGGGTGGGGAGCAGTTTGCAACCACCAACAGACTGGCGGGCCATGGTCAAGGGAGGAGCAGAACCTGCACATAAATTGCCTGGAGTTGCTGGCAGCAACATTGGCATTAAAGTCATTCACAAAGGGACAGACGGGCCTGTCAGTACTCTTGAAGATGGACAATACCACGGCAGTGGCTTATGTCAACAACCAGGGAGGCACAGTCTCCAGGGAGCTGGTGAGACTGTCCAAGGAGCTGTGGACATGGTGTCTGCAGAGGAATATCACTATCAAGGCACAACACCTCCCAGGTCGTTTGAACCAAGTGGCCGACTCGGAGTCTCGAACCATGCTAGACCGGTCGGACTGGAAGCTCGACTCACGAGTCTTTCAACAAATCCATCAGCTCTGGGGCCCATTGGAGGTGGATTTGTTTGCCTCCAGACTGACAACACAGTGCCCAGTCTTTTTCAGTTGGCGGCCAGATCCATATGCGGCAGCAACAGATGCCTTCCTCCAAGTCTGGACGGGGCTCAAGGCATATGCAAATCCACCATGGAATTTGGTGGGACGAGTGGCAGCACAGGCCCAGGCTCAGCAAGCCTCGCTGGTCCTAGTAGCACCAGTGTGGAGGACCCAGCCCTGGTACCCAATTCTACTGGAGATGCTGGCAGATGCCCCACACCTGATTCCCCCACAGAGACAAGCAACAAGTCGCTCACAGATGAGAACCCCTCAGCTAGCCGCTTGGCCCATATCCGGGAAAAATGCAGAGATCACAAGCTTTCGGAGAAAGCTAGCTCGCTCATCCTTGGCTCGTGGAGGGAAAAAACAAATAAATCCTACAACTCCCTCTTTGGGAGATGGCATAGCTGGTGTAGTAGACGGGGTGCCGATCCATTTTCAGGCCCTGTAACAGACGTTGCCAATTTCCTGGCAGAGCTATTTACTGAAGGATATAAATATAACTCACTCAATGCCTACCGGTCAGCCATCTCATCGGCGCATGAGAAGGTGGAAGGGTACGAGGTAGGACATCACCCACTAATCACTAGGTTAATTAAGGGGGTATTTAACACTAGACCACCCTTACCTAAATACACTAGTACATGGAATGTGCAGACAGTGCTGGATCATATTACAAGCAGGGGTGCTAACAATGGTTTAAGTTTGAAAGAGCTCACTCTTAAAACAGTGATGCTCCTATCCCTTACCAGACCATCAAGATCGGCGGATCTAGCCCAGCTTGAAGTGGGGGCCATGCACCCTCACCCGGAGGGAGTAAGCTTTACGCCTACACACCTGTCAAAACAATCCAGACAGGGTAGACCCCTTCAAGACTTCTTCTTCCCATCCTTCGAACAAAATCCACTGCTGTGCCCGGTGGCAACACTGCAGGCTTACCTAGAAAGAACGAAGAACTGCAGGGGACAGGTCACAAAGGTGCTGATTGGCACAATCAAGCCGCATAAAGCAGTGGCACCTAGTACCATTGCAAGGTGGCTAAAAACCATGCTAGAGTGCGCAGGCATTGACACAAATATTTTTAGCGGTCACTCCATAAGAGGAGCGGCTTCGAGCATGGCCTCGAAGGGTGGGGTCACTACAGGTGACATTCTTAAGGCAGCAGACTGGAGCTCGGAGTCAGTCTTCCAGAAATTCTATCACAAGTCACAACAGAACCCACACTTTGGTAGAACGGTGCTGTCATCAGCAGGCGAGCCTTCGGAGTGAGGTAGCTACAAACAACACGTTGATATGTGAGACTGAGCCTTCTGAAATATAATTCTAGAATGGCTCAGGCCACGAAGTGGCTGCCAGCTATTCTGGATTATATGAAGAAGGTGAAGTTGAACATATCAACGTCCCGCCCACCCGCCCTGGATGGGGCATGTAATAATCAAGGGTCAAGGCAAAAACAAAAAAAACAAAAAAACAAAAAAAAAAAAAAAAACAACAAAAAAAAAACAATAATAATAATAAAATAATGAGGGTAGCTGGGACGAGCTAATCAAAGGCCGACGAGAGCATGCGCACGAGCGGTCTTATACCGTCGATGGCCACGCCCATAGGCGGGGCGGACGGTATGTAAAGTTAAATTATTCCAATTAAGCGACAAATAATTAGCTGTTCGAGTAGGAAAACTGGCCAAACACGTTGATATGTTCAACTTCACCTTCTTCATATAATCCAGAATAGCTGGCAGCCACTTCGATACATGTCTGTCCCACTGTCTTTCCCATCCCAGACACACATGTATGTATAGGTGGAATAGATGGACATCCCATGGAACCCCAAGGTCCCGGGGACGATGGGATGGGTCAGACAATTTCTGGCATTTCTGGACATTTATGGAGTGAATTTACATTCCCTATTACACTTATATAAAACTTACTTAGCAAGTCCTTTGAAGCTTGTGTATAGATTACGCCTTGATACAAAACCTCTTACCTGCATACACACATGAAAATGGTTACTAAATTAATATTAACTATTATCATTGTCCAATAAAAATGAAAGGTTATGTATACTATGGAACAGAAACACTTTGACATCAAATTTCGGTCTAATTCTTAAATACCTGATCAAATTCAAATTGGAAGATCATGTCAGATAAAATTTTGGCACTATTGTGGTAGCTATGTACTTTCATAAGTACATGTCAGGCCAAAATTATAAATGTCCTTTCAAATTCATGGTGAAAGGGTATAACATCAGATAGACTCTGGTCCGTTATTTACAGCATTAAAGGAACCCCTAGATTATGCATGTACAATGAGGACATCAATGGCATTAGGATAAATAGGTAAAGGGTTCATTCTAGAAAATGATTAGCAGTATACTCGAGCCTCTCTGTGTTCTGAGTAATGGACACCATCAACCAGACACAAGCTTGTGTGATTTGTGGTAAGGGGACATCAATATAGTGAGTCTATTAAAATGACTTGTAGCTTGTTATGGACCCCCCTCGGTTCCAGGCTGACATGCACAAGTTACACATGACTTTAAAAAGGTTCATGATAATAAAATAAAAGTTAAAATAGTACTACAGACTCAGTGGATTTGTAAACTTAAAGCACTCAAAACTCTCTCTCTTAAAGTAAACACCAATAAGTTCAGCAAGAAAATAACTCAGAATCTCATCTCTGCCAACCCATTTCATTAACCCTTTACCAAATTACCAACATGAAATCCATTACACACCCTTTACCCTAAGCACAATAAACCTTTTACCGTTTCCATGGTAGGCCCCAAAAAAGCCAATTAAAGTTGCTTATATCCTATATCAAATTTTATAGGACTCATTATTATTCCTGTTGTAAGTACGAAACCCCTTACCTAATCTTCATCACAAATAAGAATTTTCAATACTTCACTTCTTTAACATCACCCTACATACAAAATGTTATACATATGCTTAACCCTCTACTAAAAGAGGTATTTCTAGCTCAGCACAATAGGTGGAGAAATATTCTTCTAACGGAAACAATACTAATACTATTTATTCAGTACAATAAAATTATTGGGGAGAAAGAGGGAGGGGCTAAAAAATAAGGGATGCCACATCACTTCTTGCAGGGAAATACCAATTTCAGCAAAGTCACATTACCTCCACTGCTCATATAAATACCCTACAAATTTTAAAACACACAACAACACCCAATGGTATACTAATATTTCTTAATCAATATTATTTCATTAGAGAAAAAAGTACTGAATAACCTCACAACTGCAAATCAAAAAAGAATAACTTGCAAATCTTTTACAATTACTGGTCAAAATTGCTGCTACTTACAACTGCTTCATAGAATATAGAATTTTACAATTCCAAATTGAGTTAGTCTAATATCTAGACCATTCACTTTTTTTGTGAGACCGGCACAGTGCTGCAAATGATATTATTTTAGTTTCTAATTTGTGCTATGTAGTGCAGATTGCTTGGAACTCTGATACTGTGTTAGTTCACCTAGTCTGGTGTTGCCTACCCTTTACCTACTTTTAATATGGTGCGGGGGAGGAGGAAAGGGTCTGGGGACTCTAGTACCAATGACCAGTTTGAAATAATTTTTTGCGCATGCTCTAATTAAGCCCAACTGTGGACACTCTGGTAGTCTTGCGGTCTACTATTCAAGAAAGGTCCCTAACGCTTGCAACATGTACTTGATATCAGAAGGCGCTTGTATTGCATGGTAAGAATTTACCCTTGTACACAGGGTCTAGTTGAATTAACCTAGTCTCTATGAAAGATACACTGTTTATCAATGAAGTCTGTCAAGGGACCTGTTCTGGGGGCGAGTTCAGTTTGGCATACAGCAAAATACTAACACATACATATAATGTATAGCCAATTGGATTATCAGGGTCTGTGGACAACTTCCACATACGTACCAGCTCTAGAAATGGCTATACCCCAAACCTTTAGCAATTGACAGTCACTACCGTTGTACAGCTTCAGGTTACTTTTATCAAACTATCTGGCTGGTAAGTTATGGTGAAATCTCTTCAACCGTTATTGAGACAAAGTATCCTGGGTGGAGGAAAGGGTCTGGGGACTCAAGTACCAATGGTCAGATTCTGGTGCTAACCACCAATTTAAAACATTCACCACAGTGGTTGTACACAATATTTAAAAAGGTAAGGGTCGGCAACACCAGACTATACTTCACCTTGGGTCTCAAAAAGTTAGGTAAAGGGTCTATAAATAACTCCTACACAATGGGTTTCATAATATCAACATTAAAATTCTTGTCTGCTATATCAATTAAACACAGCTGCTAGCTGCTGGCAGAAATACTGTATTTCTTATACCTAGCCCTACCCCCACCCCTTCCCTATAAATTAATATTTATGCCGTCCAATGCCTGCCACTAGTTTAGCTACACCTATAAAACAATGACTTCTCCTTTCCCCACCTCACTTACTTGCAGCATTTCCTGGTAACGGTACCAATTGGCACATTTTGAATGAATATAGTAGACCTTTTAGATCAAATGAACCGCCAAATTCCTTACGTATGTACACAGTAGCAAGTGCGCTTTCTCACGTGATAACGTCAGAAACCCTTTACCCTATTTAGAGATATGTAATTCAATCTACCCTTTACCGATTTTATGAAGATCAGTCTTGAAAATGTAGACGTGTATAGTAGTGCTCAAATAAACTTGTGGGGATAGACCTCGGGATAGACGAATGTGTGAATCACTTTTCTGCCTACCGTTGTATTCATACAAACATTATTGTAAGTTACAACCCTAATAAGCTAGCGCCGGCGGGCGGGGTTCATTATCCATTATTCCAATTTTGGAACAGACACTATGAATCTGCCATGGTAGGAGAGTTTTCTTGGAGGATTTGCAGTACACTGCAGGGTTTCATCCAGAAATTTTTTGTCTTGGGGGGGGGGGTCGAAATTAAAGTGGAGTAAGTAATAATTTTAAGTACTGGTAATACTTTTTGCTATCCAAATCATAGCGACAGTAGAAATCAGAATCGTTTTCAAAATAGGCTTCAATTTTCTTCACTATCAAAACTAATGGCTATAGCTATAGAAGACCAGCGTAATTTTGATGCTGTGCTGTAAACATTTTAATTCTGAGTAGGTAAAATAAGTGGGGGGGATACCCCCCTCCCCCTCCCTGGATGAAACCCTGCACTGTGTGTGGTTCAGCACATTCATGTCGCTCCCTCCAAACAAGTGCTACAAGCTAGCAAAAAAAGAGCTAGCAAAGTGCTAAAAACTAGCAAGAGGCAGCAAAACCACGCCCATGCCATTTTGGATTAGGTTATGTCGCATAAATAATGGCAATAATCACAGTTTTCATGTGGTGACTTTCATACGAGTATGATGCGTCGTTAAAAGGAGCACAGTCAGTAACTGTAAGGCCAGTGCATGTTTCAGATCAGGGTTTCCCCCTATATTTAGACCAGAAAGATTAACACTGGCGTAATTAAATGAAATATAATTTTACCTTTGTAACAACCACACTTGGGGGTTGGTTACGGTAACATGATTATTATGATTACAGTATGATTGTGAAATGTTGATTATGATTATATATAATTATGATTATTTGTCAGAAAAATAGGGATTGTTACAACAAAAATAAAGTTTTTTCAAACAGTTCGTTTGATAGACGTCATCTTTCTGGTCTAAATATTTTCCCAGTGTAGATACTGGAGAATGGAGGTAGTTGCAAGGCTACGTACATTAGTGGCCTTAAGTTCAGCTGCTATAACTCTGTTTATTCTAATTACAGCTAACATTTGCTGTGTTTTACTTTACTGCTATTATTACCAGTAATGGTTCTATGGGTTTGATTACGATGATTACACCCACAATTTGCCACATGATTTTGATTATGATTACGATTATGCAATAACTTATCGATTACGATTGTAATCATAATCAACCCCAACTCTGAAACAACCATAAATTACAAATGTTATTCACCAATAGTTCTCTCCCAGGCAATGGATATATTTCTCTGCTGTTCTTATTGTTTTGTTATAGTGCTATGAGGGAATATATTATATATTAATGCAGCGTGGCACTTCTAGAGTGGTAATAGCTTCATTGCAGAGGCCAATGCCAATGATGAAGTAGATGGTGCTGATTCACAGTTGAAAAGGAGGAATGACTGCTGAAGACAGTGAACTAATTCTTCCAAGGTACTACTGCTGGGCTATAACTAGAGTACAATAATCTATTACCATTAGCTAGTTCAATATAATCATTGGGTAACTGCAGAATATCACAAATTGTTTGGACCATATATTAGCACGAGTGCCAGTATGATTATAAAATACGCAATAGAAAAGTGTGGGCTTATGCGCTGTGTTTTTTGGTTATAACCGGAAACGAGTGAGTTACCTGACAGGCTTTTCTATTCCGTATCTATCTTGTACCACCACGTGCGTCGTCCTTAGAAACAATGTTTTTGCCCCGCAGTTCAAAAAGTGTGTTATGCCGCTACTTAACCAACACTTTTTGACCATTACAAGTGACGTGACATGTGAGTGCTAATGTGCCAAACAACACGTGATATTCTGGTGGTGTCCAATATTAAACTTTTTGTTGTGTGCCTTACGGAGACGCAATAACCGTAAAAAATTTGCTCAAGGGGGTGCAATAACCCACCACAAACTTGATCCCTGTGTACTGCGGAATATTACCACATGTTTTACCATTTCAAGAATTCAAACAGTTCCTATTGAACTACACGTATTTGTATTATTTAAAAAGGGATTCATACAGGATTCGTTCAAAAAGATTTTTAGGGAGGGGAAATCTTGGGCTTTGGAGGGGGACACTTTTACTAATTCTATTAGAGAGCACTTCAGTTTGGGGGGAGGGGGTAACGTTGGCTTGGGTGGGATCCCCTGGGATCCCCCCCCCCCCCCCCTCATAGTACATGAAATTGTTGAACCATGGCAACCTCCGGGCGTATTGTCTGATGACTGCCCCGTATTCCTCAAGTTTCGGTCCTCAACAATAATTATTTTATGTCATGGTTTGACTAATTCACATCATATTGATTGTCCGTATCTACCTGAAAATATCGGCTACCAGTATATCGGCTAAATTGCCTAACATGACGACACTATCCCTCTGTATGAATACCTTGGTTGTAAAGCATTAAAGATGCATTCTCCCTCAGTCTAATTTTTTCCATGAGGCCTAATATGCAGTATACATACATATGTAGTATAGATTTTTTTTTTAATGTAAATTTTGTCCATTCTTGAATTTTGTACATAAATTATTCAGGTAATGCCATGATCACTAACTTTTTTCATTGGTACTTTATTTTATTTGTGTACTAGGATTGCTGTGGTCCATCTGGCAGATGAGCAAGAACAGCACATTGAAGTAAGTTATGGGCAACCATATTGGTCTCCTCATGTTGATCTTGCTCATTTATAGATTGGCATGAGGTGTACATCAAGAACCAGTCGTTGCACTATATAATTGCTGTCTATCCAGCAGTATTACCAATAGTACATACTATGTTTAGTTGTGTCATGATATATTGCTAAATACCTTGCAACTCTTTCGTTCCGAACTTAATTTTTACCGTCAGGTCGTTGATTTCAGGTAACTCGAAAATCACTTTTAAAATTTTTTTTTGGTGAAAACTATTTTCGAAGCTTCTGTAATGCCTTGGGCACCTATAATCTGAATTTTGAGGTTCTAGCTCACTGTATCAATTTATTTTTTTTAATCGTCAATGCTACTCCCGGAATGAAAGGGTTAAATAGTTTTGATCATGTCTTGCTATGTATGTTCTCCACATTTGTCACGAAAAATCCTCACTACATGTGTACATTCTTGAAGTTTATCTTGATTGAGCTCTACTTGCCACTTGCTAACATACTGCCACACATTTGCACGTAGTGTGTAGGTGTGGTTCAGTGGTGTGCTTCATTTTGAGTGTGTAGATATTTGTTTTCGAAAGTGTGATTATGGTTTGTTTGTTTAAGCCAGAAATAACACATAGAGATAAGATGGTACTTTTACGTGTTATTAAATTAATAGGAGTGTAAAAGAATGAGCTGACAATGTGGACTTTCATCACTTTTTTTATTCTATGCACACTGGGACGGAGTTCCCTCCCCCCAATATAAGTTCAGCCCCTTATAATCAGAATACCCCCAATATTAGCCCTCTTTTGTAGAGTGTATGGTCCATAATCACATTTAATTCCATCTATTCAGCTGTCAGACATGTATATGTATGAAAGATTTTTAGGAAATTCTGTGTGTGAGCAACCAAGTGATTTGTTAGCCAGACCTAATTGTTTTTCTCTCTTCACATCAAGTAAATGTCTTATTGGAATCCAATGCATTGCATAATATGCAAATGCTAGTATAAATTTGTTTACGTCAAGTTATGCTGACAATAAAATGTATTACTTACTTGGTTCTTTCTCCCCCCCCCCCCATAGTTTTCCTTTTACAAAGCACAAGCAGTTGTATATTGTGGTGGTATGCGAAGTTCACCGTATTTAACCCTGCCCTTTGGCATTTTCCTCCCTCCTAGCCAAAATGTATGCATCAATCCCTGAGGGTTTATTTTATAACGGGGGGTGTCAAGGGGGATTTGACATATCCAGTATTTGGTATTTGGTTGTATAAAACTCTATTTTTGTGGCAGCTTTACACTATTGATGGATAAATATCAAGCAGCTGAGAACTAGATATTGTAAGCTTTTAAAGTAGGAAACCAGATGATGATAATACTGTATATACGCTCAACTCCATATTTCCCGTGACTGTCTGTGTTTGAGCGCATTATCTAAATATATATTCAGGGATTCATACAGGATTCGTCAAAAGAATAAATTGGGGAGGGGAAATCTTGGGCTTTGGGGGGGGGGGCGGGGGTGCTCTTTTATTTTTTTTCTATTAGAGAGCATTTCTGTTTGGGGGAGGAAATGTCTGCTTGGGGGGGGATTTCCTCTCTTCCGCCCCTCTGTATGAAACCCTGATATTTTGATTCCTGATTACAAATAACCAATATGAAACTGCATAATCTAGTATAGCAGAGCATAGCTTCCATGAGACATAGACAATTTGTCTTGCACACATATACCCCTAGCTCTACCCTGTAGCGAATGTTATCGAGCAGTTCTTTTGAATAGCACAGTATGCTTCAGCAAGGCAACTCAGGTCCACATATGTGACCGTCTACAGGAAAACAGGGCACAACGCGCGTGCGTAAATATCGAGAAAAGATCGATCGATTTCTTAAAAATGTATTGTTTCAAGCCGACGGAAGGGAACGGTTAGGTCTATTATAGTGGGAACGACTTAAGCTACGACGATAAAACTTGGAGAGCTCAATTTCTGGACACCGACAACTCTGTAAGAGCAACAAAAATTTTTTTCGAAGGGTGTCGCGTTGTCCCCGGTTTTCCTGTAGACGGTCACATATGTACATATTTAGTTAATATTCAGCAATGCCTCCTAGCGTGTTTTTTTGTTGTTGTAGTTGTTTAGTGTTATTTTTTGTGTTTTTTTTTTTTAGAGTTCTTGTACTCAACGACAAAGTGTATATTATTATCCAAATTAGCTTTGCACATAATATGGTATTCATATGGTATTCTAGTTCTAATTGGACCGTCAGTTGCACATGCTTTACATATCCACGTGCACATTGGGGGCATTATTTAGAATTGGTTGGCACATCGTTACAAATATTTTTGCTAGTTTTTTGTTGGTATGTTTGTTGTTGGTTTCCTTTCTTTCTTTTTCCATGATACATTCCTCAATCACATCATCCACCACTCTTGAGCATAGATCTCTCTGTCTTCAGTGATAGATGACAGAGCCCAGATAGGATTACTTTGATGCTGTGGCATACGTGCTGCTTATGGGTGCTGTCTGGAACAGTCTTAATTAGCTGTGTCAAGTTCTGTTCTATCAATCAACTTCCGCGTACAATGCAGTTGATTATCAAGTTGGAGCTTATTTTTCTGTGTTACATGAGTGTTGTCCAGTAATGTCGTCAATTGTCCCATGGCACCATGGTGGGACCATAGAAGGGTTCAATTGGATGTTCATGGCGAGCTTCAATTAGAAACTTACAGCTGGGAAACCCTATCTTGTGTTTGAATAGCTATGCTAGCCACCCTCGATATGCCCCCCTTTCCCCCCTTTTCCCCGAACCCCCAAATTATTCTATTACTAATTTATGCATCTCGCTTGTACAAGTCGAATAGACATAATGGAGTTTGAAACAAACACCATGAAAAAGTTTGTGCCTCCTTACATGCCCGTGGACATTTTACAGCTTAGACATTTTGTGCTGGATGGGAGAAGTTGTGTAGGTAGGAGAACTTTTTACTGTCGCTTTACTTAATTATGCTGGTAAAAAAGAAATTCTGCTAGTAAGTGTATGTTATGTGTGATTTCGTTTCATACATGGGGGAGAGGGAGGCCCCCCCCCCCACACACACACACACAAAAACACATACATAAACACACACACAAACACACACACAAAAAAACACACACACATACACAAAAACACGCACCAAATGAAAAAAAAAAATCTTGTATGAAATCCTGCTAAGTGACCGAGCTGAATGCGTGACAACTCATTAAATGTGACCGTCTACAGGAAAATTGGGCACAACGCGGGCCCTATCAAAACAAATTTTGTGCACTTACACGTTCGTCCTCATCCGTATAATGAGCTGTCTGAATTTTAAAGCCGTTGCTTCAGCCGTTGTCGATATATGCACCCTAACCGTTCCCTTCCATAGGCATATTTAATACATTTTTAAGAATTAAATCAATTTTTCCCCGCCGTTTATACGTGCTGCGCTGTGCCCAATTTTCCTATAGACGGTCATTATCCAAAGCAGTATGTGGCTGTTGTCATGAAATATTCATTCCAAAAATTAAAATTATATTTCCTCTGTTGGAAATACCTTCCTTGTAATTGAATTGAATAGTCAGTAGTTATTAGCTGCCCCCACCCCCTCTTCCCTCCCTCCCTCCTCCAGCCACAAACAGCATTGGACATGATTTATGGTGAAACATCACATTACGGAATTGGGGTATCCTGTACGATTGGCAATGAAATCCAATGACGATGCCCATGAAGTTGAAGAAATGAGAAATTGAGTAGTAATGAGTAATTAAATATCAGGTGGTGTTGAATGTAAAATCGGGTATATGTTGTATGTGGCATACGACACGATCTCTTTTTTTTTTTTTTTTTTTTTTCGCCCGCCCCGCAAATTACGTAAGTTAGGGTTAGGTAAAGCGTCCACAACTCCAGTATTTTTTAACAAGGGCGGAGAATCCTGCTGCCGCAAGGAATTCTGTCCTTTTTTTTGTAAAGAGTCTGCTCACTCGCCATTTGTGCTATTTGAGCACACCACTAGTATACTCATGTTGTGAATTAAGAAAACAACATCCAGTGAATGGATTGATATGTGTATGATAATGATAGCGGTACGTATATACCTCCTTAGGTAGTTTTTAACAACTTCAAATATATATATATATATATTGCAACCTTATTTTTTTCTTAAATATTTCCACATCATGCGAGTGTTCTGTATTCTCCCATATTGTACGCTTGTTATTGAACTCTCGAAGTAGCACGCGCGTAGCGAGTAAATTCAAAGGAAATTGTATTGTAACCAGTTGAGAAAAAATATCAAAGCAGCAATAAATCACACACTCTCAGACTCGTGCTGTAAGTATTATATATAATGTGTGTGTGTGTGTATGTATGTTAAATGCTTGATACGGATCATGATATTCTCCCATAGCTATGGTGTGTAGTTTTTCTGATATTTCAATACTGGATATGTTTTATACTTGTCCGTAGGCTATTGCAATGTTTCAAGTGGGAAGCGTGCTTGGAAAAGAAAGGCAGTATACTCTTGTTGTTACGTTCTTCAAACATTCTATTAAACTACTTATTCTATTAAACTACTTATTTCACTCCTGGTCATGAAATACTGCCTGACATTTCACTCGCTAGCGGTATTGCACTCACCATTGGCTCGTTAAAATATAGCATACAAGTAAATATTCCATTCATGCAACTAATAGTAATGTGTTTATTAATAACTGGTTATATTTAATATTCATTGACTTCACACACTATGTACATATGTAATGTAGTAAAGCATTTAATGGCAATTGTTTAATATTGGGGTATTGCAGAAATATTCAAGTAAAAATGTTCTGGGTGCAATAAATATTATACATCTAACTATTATGTATTAAATTTTACCGACGTTTTATGTTTTATGTTATGTAGTCCAGTCCACTCTGAAGTTGTCTTGCCTGAAGTCATCAGTGATTACAAAAATTCACAGAGTTCCACTACATACTTTTCCATTCACTTCTGAACTGTCTATGCCGAGCTTTTTTTTAAAGAATCATTCTAGTTTTTATGTACAAAAAATTGTTATTATTTTCAAACGTTATCATTCATTTTTAATAGCCGATATATATGTACACAGTAAAGCTGTATGGATCATTGGGTACAAAATAAAATAAAATAAAAAAAGAAAAACAACAACAATACAATGGTATTTATGATAATAAAATCAAATTGCTGCAGATATTAATTACAGTGTATGGAGTAATTCTAAGACTGAAGAATGTACAAAATATGCTCACATAATAGGCTGGGCCTACCTACTACAGCTAACTTTCTGTTCATCTATTTTGAATAAAGATCCTACCAAGCTTTCTAAATTGAATATCATCCAAACTAAGCAAGTATTATTATAACTTAAAACATTAAATCAATGATTACAGTACATTACTGGTGTTTGCAGTAGTTTATTTGTAATATAAATTTGTAAGTACAATCCACAACTAATTACACATCGGATAAATGAAATTACATATCCTTTCAGTGCTGCAAAGTACAAATCCTCATTACATCTGGCTTTATTATTGTTGTTGTGTTAGGTATATTGATGTTGCATATTGACATGGCCCAAGTGGGATGAAAAAGAGGGAAAGGATAGTCTGGTTATAATACACAAGACTAATAATTGGGATAAAGAGTTTGATGATGATACAATTGAATGCAATGGTATTTATAACGATAATTAACTCTGTCAATGGCTTGGGCTCCCTATGCTTTATTGTTAATAAAAATAATAATCATTATGTAATAAGTAGTCAAAACAGTTTGCTACAAGCTTGACAGACTACAGTAGTTCACAGGAGAGAGTGTCACAAATTGTGCAGCGAGTGATTATGTCTATTGTTAGCAATTCATGGCATGTGAGGTCTTCTTATTCATGACAATGTACAACAATTTTATGTATGTACTAGGCTTAAAAGATCCATTATCGTAAGATTAGAAAAATGCTGTTTGGTGCTGTTAGCCACTTTATCACTGTAATGTATGTGAATCAGTCGGATAGTTTAATGCATTACTATAAAAACAAACAAACAAAACAAACGAATACCAAACACCTTATTGTACAAACAAACCACTCTGTCCAAGATACTTCATAATCAATGAGCTGGTCTCTCAATGGAAGATTTACCATTCAGAAGGCCAGTGCATCAAAATAGGGATTCATTTTTATTCTGTCTATAATATGCCGCAGTATTTTATGTGTACCAATATTAAACCATTCGATCACATATCTAAATTGGGAGTGTATTAAAAATATAAAATAAATAATATGCAATTTTAAATAACATTTCTTATAATAAAATCAGTCTCTGTATAAAATTAAATAAGTCAAGAGTATATTATAAGATAAATATAACAATATCAAAATTGTGTGGTAGTTAATTTAGAAGACAATTATCTTCTTCACTGATGCCTTTTCTCCATAGAGCACATCCTGCAAGTAGAACATAAACGGGAAAAAAAAAATTAAAAATTATAAATTTAAATGACATCATCAGGGATCTTGTGCATGTATGTGAATGTGTGTTGGTGCATGTGTGTGCGAGGGAGGTGAGCATTGGGTCAAATCTAAGTTTTAGTAGTTAGTTAAAAAAAATCTCTCACCATTTCCTCAAAAATGTCATCATGGACCAGAGCTGTCTCATTTCAAAGACAGGTGTGACATCAGACTTGGGGTAACACCACCACAGCACAGCACAGCATACTGGCTCCCTATGTTTAAAGCAACGATGCATCATAACTATCAATGTCTCTTTCAGGAGATAAAGGGTACCCAAAATAGTATTTGCATCCTACCCCTTCCTCTTCCAATGGCTTCATTATACGAGCAGCAAAATCCAAAATCAGTAATAATGTAAGGCCAAGAAACGTGATGCGTAAATTATTCTTCCCAGTGACCTATCTTTATCTTATATTATTTTGATGCAAATATTGTTTTAACAACGAGAGTCAATTTCAGGGTGTTCCCCTAGTTTGATTCCTTAGGACTTGCAGTATGTTAATAAGCTCATTTTTTTTAAAGAGAAAACTGCTGAGAAGTACTTTCTTGCTATTAGTTTGGGGTCCATCCTTAAAATGGCTGGACTATTCTAGTGATTATGGCAAAAATAAGCCACACCATAGTTCAATATAGGCAGGCAGGGAAGAAGGGGAAAAAAAAAGAGAAAAAAAGAAAAGAAAAGAAAAGAAGGTCAGAAAAAAGGATGATAGATAAGGAACCCCAAACTCACTTGACTATCCCATCTGAGGAGCCAGTTGCTATGACATTATCCTTGTTCCAGCCAAACAACTGAACACACACACACACACACACACACACAGATATAGTTTATGACATTCATCATATGCACACACAAACACATGCATGTACACACCTCAGAAGAGGGTCTGTTATGGCTTGAAAAAATATACAACAGGAATTAAATACTTCTGTGGTGTTCTAGTGTTTGGGTAGTCCTACTCCTACTACTGTCTCATCAATATGTAGCACAACCACAACATATTATCTCCAACCAAATTAACCACACTACTAACAACAAACCAGCCAACCATGTCCTTGAAGGTATGTACATAACTTGCAGTGATGATGCTAGTGAAGTGATATGTATATGACCTGATTGTGTTATGGTACCTTACAAACACACTCACATACTTACACACACATGTACACACTTGACTTGACTTGACTTCCACTGCGAATGATTGGTCACCTGGCCTCCCAAGATAGGGGGGAGCAGGACAGCCATACTCACAGCACATCACTGGCACAAGCTCAAGATCATAATGGATTTTATACCAATATCTGGTCAGCCAGCAACCAGCACTGAGCTGCAGGATAGACTGCATCACTTCTCGTGCAGATGGAAAAGCTAGGATGGTTGCAAACCCTCCGTAGCTGGAACAGACTGGAATTGGGTCCATGTGGCACCATGAGGCAATGCCCTGGTCTTGTACCCACCTACTCCAGTGTGCTTGGTTGGACCATGCTTAGTCTAGAACCTCCCCTCAGATCTGTTCACCATGGGTGACCCTACAAAGGAATACTAGATTCCAAGGTAACATAGCTCCGAGGTTCATTGGTACACTCAAGTCCCTCCACCACGACAAGGTGATGGCCCAATGAGGGGGCATGTACACACACACACACACACACACACACACACACACCAATCCTTTAGGACAAAAACAGCAATAAAGAGGAGGGAAGGGAAGGGGGGGGGGTGGTGGAGGGGAGAATTAAAGAAATAGTGAGTAATGAAGTAAAGACTGCAGGGAAAGGAAAAAAGAGGAAGAAAACAGTGAAAAAAATCTATAGTCTAATCACGCTCCGGGAAGCAACATATAAACTGTGCCACACGCCTCTGGAGAGCATTGGTAGCTATTAAATTGGCTGATTTTAAATCTGCTCTATAACTTATTTTAACAAGTGTCCCAAATTTACACAAACTTCATTTAAGCTACAGTAGGGGTCAAAAAAAAGTTCCCATTGAGTCTGGTTTAAGGACTTTCTAAAGTCTGTTGGGAAGACTTTTAAAGAACCCCTTCTAGAGCACTTCAGTTATTGTGGTTAAACAAGTACAGGACAGCATCTGCTTGATGTGTAGCACCTGCAAAATCAAAAGTCTCCTTACCCTAGAGACTATTTTTCTGTTAGTAGCTAAAAAGTCTGGTCTGCTATGGGAACTTTTTTTTGACCCCTACTGTAGCTTGAAACAGATTCACATAATAGATCAAACTAGACAGCTAGTTTTAAATAACAGATAAATAACTATATCCAATAAAAGAAATTTTATTTTAAATTAAGTCTAGCCTGGTCGGTGAAAAGGCCCCATCTCCTGAAACTATGCATGAACACTCATCTACCTGCACGGACTGTACTACTAGTGGAGACAACATGTCCGGCTCTCACACAGCACCAAACACATAGACTAGGTTACCAGACAAATGCCAGGTCCCTAAAGTCTAGGTTATGTCCCACACATACATAAGGTGACCTACACACATTACTTCCATGCACTGTTTAAAGAGTCAGGATTCATGGTTGCAAGTTGGGTTCATGGTTGCCAAGCTTTAATTAGTGATAGGAACGTGTTTAAAGAGTCAAGATTCATCGTTGCAAGTTGGGTTCATGGTTGCCAAGCTTTAATTAGTGATAGGAACGTGTTTAAAGAGTCAAGATTCATGGTTGCAAGTTGGGTTCATGGTTGCCAAACTTTAATTAGCGATAGGATCGTGTTTAAAGAGTCAGGATTCATGGTTGCAAGTTGGGTTCATGGTTGGCAAGCTTTAATTAGTGATAGGAACGTGTTTAAAGAGTCAGGATTCATGGTTGCAAGTTGGGTTCATGGTTGCCAAGCTTTAATTAGTGATAGGAACGTGTTTAAAAAAGTCAGGATTCATGGTTGCAAGTTGGGTTCATGGTTGCCAAGCTTTAATTAGTGATAGGAACGTGTTTAAAAAGTCAGGATTCATGGTTGCAAGTTGGGTTCATGGTTGCCAAGCTTTAATTAGTGATAGGAACGTGTTTAAAGAGTCAGGATTCATGGTTGCAAGTTGGGTTCATGGTTGCCAAGCTTTAATTAGTGATAGGAACGTGTTTAAAGAGTCAGGATTCATGGTTGCAAGTTGGGTTCATGGTTGCCAAGCTTTAATTAGTGATAGGAACGTGTTTAAAGAGTCAGGATTCATGGTTGCAAGTTGGGTTCATGGTTGCCAAGCTTTAATTAGTGATAGGAACGTGTTTAAAGAGTCAGGATTCATGGTTGCAAGTTGGGTTCATGGTTGCCAAGCTTTAATTAGTGATAGGAACGTGTTTAAAGAGTCAGGATTCATGGTTGCAAGTTGGGTTCATGGTTGCCAAGCTTTAATTAGTGATAGGAACGTGTTTAAAGAGTCAGGATTCATGGTTGCAAGTTGGGTTCATGGTTGCCAAGCTTTAATTAGTGATAGGAACGTGTTTAAAGAGTCAGGATTCATGGTTGCAAGTTGGGTTCATGGTTGCCAAGCTTTAATTAGTGATAGGAACGTGTTTAAAGAGTCAGGATTCATGGTTGCAAGTTGGGTTCATGGTTGCCAAGCTTTAATTAGTGATAGGAACGTGTTTAAAGAGTCAGGATTCATGGTTGCAAGTTGGGTTCATGGTTGCCAAGCTTTAATTAGTGATAGGAACGTGTTTAAAAAGTCAGGATTCATGGTTGCAAGTTGGGTTCATGGTTGCCAAGCTTTAATTAGTGATAGGAACGTGTTTAAAGAGTCAGGATTCATCGTTGCAAGTTGGGTTCATGGTTGCCAAGCTTTAATTAGTGATAGGAACGTGTTTAAGAGTCAGGATTCATCGTTACAAGTTGGTTCATGGTTGGTGGGGGGAACATGGTTACCGCATTTCATACAGCAAGTGGAGGATCATGGTTACTTTCTCAATCGTCTGCATTCATTATCCAGAATAATAAAATCTTGTTATGTATGTTAGTAGTCATTGTGATGTACAAATTGATGTATATATGAATTGGGTAATTAAAAAAAATTTTTTTTAATTTTCTTCTTCCACATGTAATGTTACATTAGCTTAGTCTAGATGTGCTATGTTTATGATTACATGAGAATCTTTTGATTGAATCTTAGTATCTGCTTAGAATGTTCCTCCTTGCCGTCGAAGTCCAGAAAAAGCTGAATAAAGTTAAAAGTAACTTTTCGAAAATGGTATCGATTGTCATTGCGTACACAACCCCGCCCACTTACTCTGTATTAGCGACGTACACGGCCAGTACCAACTATTGTATAGCCATACAACCCTACACGTTACTTCACACCTGATAAAACAGAAATAACAAAACTCATTAACCCAAAAGATAGGCATAGATATATACGTAGGTTTATAAAATGTGACCAGCTATGAGAAAACCAACCACTTGTGAAAAAAATTGAAAATTGAGATTTTAGTCTTAAACAAGAGAGAATTTTATGCTGAGCGCGTTGATACCTCATTTTGAACATTCCGTTGCTCATGGGAGAAGATACGGCCTAAAACGCTTCGAGGTGTTTTGATATACCGTCCAACGATATATTGAGTTTTAACGCCGTAATTGAAAATTGGAGCCGTCCGCATACGGTCCGTGTTACTACAGCTCAGCATTTTTGCCGGTAAATTATTGACACGTGGATAAAGCCAAGTTTGTTTGCATAGCTAGCTACCAGGGAGGAGAACGAGTACACAGCGGTGTTCTAGGTAAGCAGAAGGGTTTAGAATAAGAGTAAATGTAAGAGAGTAAAAGTTTGTCCTGTATGGCTATAAGCTCTACCTTACTTCCTATTCGAGTCGGAAATATCAGCCTAGCACACAGCGATCAGGTCGAGAATACCTTCAGTCCCAGCATTCACAAGGTCGCTGTCCATTCCCAAAAAAGGTAAGAGCTCTTATCTTTCAGTCAATGTCAAGTTCTGCATGCCGGGCGCGGGAGTATCTATAGTAACCAGCGGGAATTATTCCACAGGACTCCGTACACGGACTCGCGGTAAATAGAGTCAGTTTTTGCTTTTAAGTTTTGTGCCTTAAAAGTCCGTCCAATTGAACTAAAATTTGGTAGATAGATAGATCCAAGGCATTTGTTTAAGAAAATGAAAGAAAAAAAAATTGAAAAAAATCGGACTTTTTGACTTTCAGTACCCGCACGCAATTTTGAATTAATTTTACAAGTGGTCGGTTTTCTCATAGCAGGTCACAATTATTTGAAAAAAAGTAGCAAAAACAAATGAAAAACAACATAACAAACACACACACAACTCTTATCACCCTCCCCCCCTCCCCCTCCAAAAAAAAAAAAAAAAAAATAAAATAATAATAATAACAATTAAAGTAATAAAAAACTGATTAATTCTTATTATTATGAAGTGGATATATATGAATGCAGTCAAGTAAGGGGGGGGAGAAAACATCCTTAATATAACAACAAACAAAAATCCACTTAGACCCCCCCCCCCCCCCCCCCCCATCAACTAAAAAGCCAAAGCAAGATGTCAGAGCCTACATGGGTGGTGGAGACTACATGACCAAGCAATGGAAGATGTCAGAGCCTACATGGCTGGTAGGGACCACATGACCACCTACATGGCTGGTGGGGACCACATGACCACTACTTGGTGGGAACAACATCCTAAAGAAAGAGTAGCCAACTGTCTAGCTATTCTAAAGGAAATTTCCAACTTGTTACACACTAGTACACTCCAATATTACCTTCATGGTAAAAAAAGAAGAAATTTTTTTAAAATAATTATAGGGTAGATTTTGCCATAGCCAAATTGTTCAAACACCTTCCATCACATACTAACATATTACCTGACACTATCTCTAGAAGAGGATCCCTGACAAATAATTGTGCATATCAATTAATTTAACTCAGGCATGGGGACAGTGAACAAAGAGAGAGAGAGTGTGTGTGTGTGTATGTATGTGGAGGGAGGGGGTACTTGATTGAGAAAGAAAGTTGAGCTGTTTATATATATGGAAGCTGAAAGTAGGATTTTTGAAACTTGTGTTCGAAGTAAGCTTGGTGAATACTTCTCTAGGTCACAAATATCCTCCTAATCTCATAGAAGCCCATTACCCCTGTACTGTTTGTTTGTGAGAACTCTGCACCACAAGAGCTCTGTGCCCTAAGAACTCCTTTTCAATCTCCGTAATTGACAAGTGGAATACTATACTAGCCAACATCATATCTGCCCGCTCTATCACCTCTTTGAAACTCAAACATCGCTAAACCTTAATAGTATTTTTTTGCTATTGTTTTATAGACATTCACTAATTTTGATTCTTTCCACTGATTCTTATTTTCTCTCTTTCTCCTATATATTTATTTCATTCTAATTCTCTGGTTGGCCTTCACAATAGCCCAGAGGTAGTTGGCCCAACCTGCCATGGCAAAAGGATGAAGTATATTTACCAATGATCACCTCGACGATTTAAACTGGAATTTCCTAGCTATTTATCTACAATAGAGGAGGAGGAAGCTTTCATTTTGTCCAAACAACACCGTTAAGTTGAAATAGTGATGATTAAATAGTAATGATTAAAAGCAGGATACTTACAAACATCCTAAAGCTGCAAGATATCCTCAGAAATATAATAAATTCCTCAAAACATACAGTTACTTTGACAAGGGGGTTCACGTACCTAGAGCTAGGCCTATCTGGGGATCTTACCAGGACTGGCTTATCATCCTCAGTAACTATAGTTGCTTTGACACAGGGTCTACCCTGGAGCTTGCATATCCTGGGATCGTCCTGGGACTGGCTAAGTATCATTAGTAACTATAGTTGCATAAACTTTGAGGCAGAACCTAAACCCGAGATTTTCTTGGGAGTGGCTAAGTATCCTGGTAGGTGTAAAGGAGCTATAGCTTTCTAGGATTGTTTTAGGAATAGATAAGTAACTCTGACACTCTTTGACGTCACAAGACAAGCGACGGTGTCACTGGGCTACCCTTCTTAAGATTTACAAGGAACCTTGTAGTATTGCACATTATATTGGTAATAATAATACAGTAAATTCTCCCTTATGCTAACTTCTCAGATATGGGCAACTCTATTATCTGGGCAGCAAAATAAGGACAAAATTAATTAAAAAAAGTGGGTGGAGTGACTCGTAAGGACCTTTCCTGACCAAAACTAACTAAAAATACATTAATTCCACGTTAAAGGGCATTTCTGCTGGCACCCCTTAGTCCCAAGGCGCCCGGATAAGAGAAAATATACTGTAATAACGTAGTAATTAAGACGTCACTTTCTCTCTCTCTCTCTTTCTCTCTTCCTTATGGCACTCCGTAGTAGCGTCATCACTCTGTGATGGTCCAACCACAACAATATTCACAGCTAATTAAGGTGATACATGCATTAGTACTAGTAGTTTTGGGGAAAAATGAAAGAAAAAAGTTATGGCCACTAAGTGTATTTTATGAATAATTACAGTAGACCCTCAATTAACCGAACACGTCAGGACCGAGGGTTGTTCGGATATTTGAAATGTTCGGATACGAAATAAGTCATTTTGAATGGGGTCTTAATCTCTTATCTAGTTAATGCACAGCAAAATTCCAATGAATATCATTATAATTCCCAAATAATGGTGTTCGGATTAGCGAGAGTTCGGATAAATGGGGTTCGGATAACTGAGGGTCTACTGTAATGAGTTTGTCAGAAGTCAATGGTACGCTTAACGTGACACAGTATAGATAATGAATAAAACAATATGAGGTATTGGAGTGATAATTGCACACATTAGCAATCAGGAGACATGTAAATAGGTCAGTATACTCCATCGTTCCTTATTGAGGAACTTAGGGAACTAACAAAACTCCTAATGGTATCTCTAAAAGTTAATCCACAACTCAGATTATAACTACTGTCACTATCCATAGATGATTTTCTTAT